>OMEJ01000472.1_pt1 | contig 29682 bp, 21 predicted proteins | sample 1645361 | NCBI WGS metagenome assembly OMEJ01 (sample SAMEA103958156, study PRJEB25191) | human gut metagenome
AGATTTCACTGCACCAGAATTTAGTCTTGCACATAAGGCATGTGGAATTTAGTCTTGCACACTATTTTCAGATGCCCGGTTAGTATGCATAAAAACATAAATCATGGGTGCTTACAGGTTTATTATAAGGCAAAAAAATGGAATTGTTAAGGTGTAAAGTGGAATTTAATCCCGCATATTTACTGAGATAAGACACATCTGGAATTTAGTTTTTCATTTAAGTTCTAAGTTCACTAGTTCACTAAAGTAACGAGAATGTGACGCGCAAATATTCAAAAACTCCCTATTATTCTGTAATGCCTGCCTATAAGATAACTAATAGTATATCATACTTCACATTTTTTTCCATGCCTCCTGTAACAGAAAAAACAGTAACTTTTTATCAGCGCAGGTAATTTCTCTAAATCATCCAGATTATAATCCTGATAAAGTTCTCATCACCAGATCTACATCTTTGTTCTCCAGTTCCTGAATAATGTGCAGGTATGTTTTCTGTGTTGTAGTCATACTTGCATGCCCCAGTCTGCGCGCAACACTGGCAATAGACACTCCGGCAAACAATAATAATGAGGCATGGGTATGTCTGAGTCCATGTATGGAAATCTCAGATATCCCACACCTTCTGCAATGCCTGGTAAGCACATCATTCACAGTAGAATTGTAAACTTTTGATTCTCCCACAAAAACAGGCTGATCCTGCGGAAGTGTTTTGGTCAATTCTGAGAATTTTACAACAATCTGCCAGTCAATCTGAATTTTTCTCACAGAAGATTTATTCTTCGTTGGAAGGAAACCACCTTCACCTTTATAATCCCAGGTTTTACTTATTGACAGCGTCTGTCTGCCAAAATCAAAATCTGCCGGAGTAATCGCCATAGCTTCTGAAAATCTCATTCCGGTTTTTGCAACAAGAAGAATAAACCAGTCCCAGTTTGGCTCCTCCTTAATATCCAGATCAGCGATCAATGTATGAAGTTCAAACTGATTCAGATATTTTATTTTCTTGGCCTTGGGAGTTTTCCCCTTAATGATGGCTTTTCTGGTCGGATCTCGTTCTATCATTCCTTCATCAACTGCATCCAGAATAGCACCTTTCAGCTGATGATGAAAATCCAGCGTAGTTTGTCTCTCATGCTCCCTTGCATAATCATTCAAAAGCTGCTGATATGCCGTTCTGGTCAGCTCTGACACCTTCAGTTTAGGCACCAGCTTCTCCACCCACCTCTGTGTCATCAGATATTTTGCCATAGTTGCTTCACGAATTGCACCCTTTTTATATACATCAATCCACTGTGCATAATACTTCGAAAACAGTACATTGTTATTTGTATCATTTGACATAAGCATTCTCCATTTCCGAAATTACCTGCGCTGATATTCACAATGTAATGACTATAGCAATTCTGCAAATAGAGCGGATAAATTGATGGATTTATGCAGTCATAAGAAGAGGTTTTATCTCTTCATCCAGAGTTTTCTTCAATTCTGCCATCATGCGATTATAAAATTTATACTTCGGCAAAGCCGTTTCCTGTGCTTCTTTGTAGCTGGTATAATCAACAGTTGCCTTAATTGCCGTTTCATTGGGGATTTTCCCATTTCTGTAATGGATTGCCGCATACATTACATCATCCTTTGACGCATACCATTGAATACAGAAATCAGAGATAACTTTTTCCACACAGTCTCGTTTCATATTTTCAATAATATTAAGGATAGACTTTCCCCTGTACTTTCTGTCATCTTTCTCAATATCTGCAATCAGATTTGACATAAGGTCTGCTACTTTTTCATTATCTTTGCGAAGCTCCGCCACGTACTGTTTTACTTCTTCCAGCTTTTTCTGCCGTTCCTGTGGTGTAATTTCCTCATCCTCCTCTGTCGGAGTTACAATATTCTGAATCAGATTAATGATATATTCGTAATCAATCTTTGTACTGCTGTATGCCATCAATTCATAATCCTGATCCACCTGTGTATCACCGGAATCTGAATCCCCATGATCTTTGGAATCACGAATCTCTTCCATTACATTTTTATAATGACCTGCATAATCCTCATATTCTGTCTCTGTAATTCCATACGTTTCCAACATACTGTCGTCATACTTTGTAAAAGATTTCAGTTGTGCAAACAGGCTGTCAAACTCCTGGAACATTTTTGCAAAAATTTTCTTCTCTTTCATGGACATACCCGGAATGTCCGAAGGCTTCTCAGCGCAGATTTTCAGTGCTGAAAGTGCTTTACGAAATGCAGGCTCTACTTCATCCCATTCTGCCAGCAACGCTGTCTCTGTGCTTCCGGCAGAATACAATTTCACTGCATTGTCCACGCACTTCTTAAAGAGCATTGGTGCCTGAAAGGTTACAATCTGTCCATATGTCTTATTGGTGTCATAAATACGGTTAGTTCTTGAAAAAGCCTGAATCAGATCATGAGGTCCCATAGGCTGACGGTCAATAAAAATCGTAGACATACATGGTGCATCAAAACCTGTAAGCAGTCTGTCTACCACAATTACCAGATCCAGCTGTTCTCGTCTGCTTTTAAATCTGGCATCTTTTCTGGCAAGACGTTTATTCAGATTGGCATTATAGCTCTGTATCTGAGACATTTCATATTTCGTTCCAAACATACCATTGTAATCATCCAAAGATTTCTGCATTTTTTCCTGATTTACATGGGAGCCTTCTTCGTTTTCGGTAACAGAATAGGTGATGGCGAATTTAGGAAAATCCGGAAGCACCTGTCTGATTTTCTCATCGATCACAAGTGAAGTTTCTCCATTCTTTACTCTGGTAAGCAGCTCATAATATTTCTGTGCAACCTGAATGGATTTGGTTGTAAGCATGCACTCATATGTCATTCCCTTTCCATTCTGAAAGCCTAATTTGTAATAGGATTTGTTTAAAATTACATCCAATACCTTTAACATATGCGCTTCATTGTCATACTGGCTGCTGTCCGTCTCATCTGTCATATTTTTAGGACCATTATGCTCAACCTGAAATCCCAGAACCGCCTTGTCATGAATTGCATTCTGTATGGTATAAGAATGGAGACATTTTCCATATAATTCTTCTGTTGTTCGTGGCAGATCGCCCATCTGTGGATATGGGTTCTCTGCGAAACGTGGAGTTCCGGTAAAACCGTACCATAAAGACCTGCCAAAGAAACGTTCCAGTTCTCTCTTTGTTTTCGGTGTCACTGCCCTGTGGCACTCATCCACTACAAAAGCAATCCTCAGATTTTTGATTTTGTCAAAGTCCGGTGTTCCTTCCTGCAGTCTTTTACTTATGAGAATCTGCATTTTCTGAATTGTCGTTACAATCACCTGACGGTCAGCCGATTTTAATTTCTTTTTTAGATCATTAACATTATCTGTTTCATCCACATCTACCAGATCATTATTTGCATATGCCTGAAATGCCATAGTTGTCTGTGTATCCAAATCTTTACGGTCAATGAGAAAAATCGTCTTATCAATACTTGGAATATCCATCAAAAGATTTCTTGTTGCCTTATAGGATGTCAGTGTTTTTCCCGAACCGGTTGTATGCCATACAAAACCGGATTCTCCGGTTTTTGAAGCTTCACGTATAGACTCAATGGCATGAATCTGATATGGTCTGAGCAGAATCAGCCGTCTGGCATCTTCATCCAGAACTGTATATCTGGCAATCATTTCATGAGCCTGGGGAATACGGAGTACACTTTTTGCAAAGCTGAGATAATCTGAAACAGGATTATTCTTTCTGTCTACCCATCCACTCATAAATTTGGGATTTAACTCTGTATCCCCTGCTGCCGCAAAATATCTGGTATCCACACCGTTACTGACTACAAACATCTGCACAGCTGAGAAAATCCCGGTAAATTTACCCTCACCAATATATTTTTTTATCTGCCAGAATCCGTCCATGTAAGAATGCTGTTTATTCTTCAACTCAATATGTATCATGGGAAGCCCATTAATCATAAGAGTTACATCAAATCTTCTGTCCCGCACATCTGTGGAATCCTCATCATCTGATTTCAGTGCTTTATACTGATTAATCACTTCATAAACACTGGAACCTCCTGCAATATGCTCATGGTTCATTACTACAAGATGTAACTTTTCCATATCCCGCTGTACATGAACCATTACCTTTCCATTCTCACCTACCAACCATTCCCCTGCTTTATAAAATGAGGAAAACTGCAACTGGTTCTTTACCTGTTCAAATTCAGAGTCAGAAAGTCCCTCTCCATCCAGCCTGTCCTTATTATTCTGATCCAGAATATATCTGAAATTCGCCCACAGATCCTCCTCCGTCTTTAAATCTTCTCGGTATGTCCACTGGGAATCTCCGTAAATTAGCTGTTCTATCAATTTTTCCTCTATCATTGACTCTAATTCTGACATATTTTTCTTCTCCTTGTGTTTCGTGTGGGTGGTTGAATGGTTTGGATGGGAAATTGGCTTTCGCTGGTGAAGAGTGATGAGATGGTCGATGTTGCGGAAATAGCTCGCAATTACTTTCTGTTCTTCATAATTTGGAACATCAACAACAAATTCCTGCATATCTGACGCAAGGATATGTTTTATGGTATTACCAGTAGTAATGTTTTCTATTTTCTTCTTGGCTTTATCAGTCTGATATTCATAGTTTAAAAAGTAAGGCTCAATTTCTTCTTTTGGATTTCTGAACATGATTAAGGCATGAGCCGCTGTATTGTCCAATTCTTCAGGGATTACGGCTGCATGTCCAACATGGCCAGATTGAACCATAACCATATCTCCAGTATGTAACCATTTGTCTTTTTGCTTTTCATAGAATTCGTCATTTATGAAAATCTCAGAGTTATGGTTTATCTGTCCATCTTTTACATTGTTAGATTCCAGATAAAAATGTCCTTGTTCTGCATAGTATGGAGTAGCTGTTCCTACGAATGCATTTCCAATTGAATCATATATATCACTCAACTTACGCTGTTCCCAAGGATTAGCATTTACAACTGCTCTCTAACCATCATCAAAGCATATCCCAACAGATTTTTTCCCTTCCATTTGCTTCGATCAAGTCTATTGGGATCTCTCATGGATAAACCGATTCCCCAAATCTGGTCTCTTACTGCACATTCTGCCAATATTGCTTCACCTGTATCAACAAGTTTTGCTTTCAATTCTGCATTTTGACTGAATTTCGCCTTTAATCCTTCATAGACAACAATCTGCCTTACGCCATTCCAGGTATTTTCATCATACCCATGTACCTCACGCCCTAATTTCTTAATTTCCGCAACATCATTTGTGCCCAGTATCTCATTTGCTACTGAAGCATCATGAAAGCGGCATGCTTTCTGATACATCATAAACTGTTCCATTGAAGAAAATTCTATTCCATCAACTGTGAAATGAGTCGGATACCAGTTACTCAAATATCCATTTTCTTCATTCGGGTTGTGAAAACAAATAATATCCATTAAACCTCACCTACTTTTCTGACTGCCAGATCAAGTTCCAGATCATGAAGTCCGTAATAGGCTTTCTTCAAGAAATCCACCGGGATTTTCTGAATAACCTCTGAACTTGGCATATTATAATACCACTGATAATATGCGTAAAACTCTCCAATCCAGTCCGGAATAAAACCTTTTAAGTTTTCTCCTTCCTGCAATCTGTAATGATCTGTTTTAAGAAAATACGACCATAAATCTTCCACATCCATCGTATTCACATAAGCCTGAGCTTCATCTATGCTCTTTCTCGTTTTACTCTTCATGTATGTGTTAATAAAATCTTCTGTATTTTTATCCGGGAATGACTGTGCTACAAAATCAAACAGCTTTCCCTGATTTTCTACAACATCGCTTAAATAAGCTTCTGCATACGCTCTCATAATTCTCTCCTAAAGCAATGTACTGAATACATTCGTTACTTTGTTTGCATCAGAATCAATTAATTCCCGCATCTTTTGTCTTGCTGAAACATCTCGCTGATTATATTTTTCTCTGAATTCCATATAATCAACAGACAGCAGACCGTCCTGGACTTCCTGCAAATGTTCATATGCCAGCCTGGACTTGATGCAATATTGGATTCCCAAACCACCAAGAGAAAGTAATTCCGTCAGAATGTCCATATCAATATTATCTCTTACAAATTCCTTTGCAATATAGAAGTAGGAAGCATTGGCCCTCCAGCCCTTGATCACATCATATCCTTCTGTATCTATTCCATATTTCTCAATAAATTTTTTTGATAACACCCGGTAACGTTTAGAATCGGAGGCATCTCTGTGTTTCATCAGCTCTGCAAGCCATGAGAGAACATCTTTTTTCTGAAAATCCAGTATTTTTAATTGGTCTGTATCCAGTTCATATTGATGAACCCAGCCATTTTCATCATTAGGTTTACAAACAGCCCATTCCTTTGCAAGATTCAGATTATCTGTCAAATAAAACCCCATGCCATAATCATGCTTTTTCTCACCAAGTCCATATGTTGGCACTACAATTCTGTTCGAAGTTCCATGAAATAACGTAATTTTTTCCATTTGCTCACCTTTTTCCTAGACAAACATTTTCTGTAGCATGAATTTCTTTATTTTTTTCAGTTCTTCACACTTTTGCTGGTGAAGAGTAATGAGGTGGTCGAGGCTATCCATATGTTGTCCTATTTTCTTCTGTTCTTCATAACTCGGATATATAATTTTTTGCTGATGCAGGATACTCCCCTTTATACCTTGAACCGTTCCACCTGAACTTTTAGCATTTAATATTTTCTGGAATTCAGGAGATAACAAATAGTATTTCAAATATGTATTATCCACAACTCCAATATGACCTCGATATTTTATTATTCGCTGTGCAAGTGCAATATCCGCCTTATTTACCTGTGCAACATTACCACAGGGAGCTTCTGTCGTTATTAATACATCTCCCATTTCAGGCTTGCCTCTACGCATTACTTCTTCATAGGCATTCTCAGAAATATATTCCTTTGAGGTTTCATAATCTATGAATCCATCCTTGACATTTTTGGCTGTAACAAGGAAAATACCATTTTCCGTTTTTGTTGGTGTTTTTCCTCTATAATCCACATAATCACAGACTTCAATCAACTTACGCTGTTCCCAAGCTTCCGTAAATCCCTCAAATCTGATTTCTGGAACTTTTTGTTCGTTTTGAGGAAACATTTTTTGTAACATATATTTTTTTAAACTTTTTACTTCATCACACTTTCGCTGGTGAAGAGTGATGAGGTCGTCAATGGACTCTAAATAGTCTCCTATTTTTCGCTGTTCTTCAATTGATGTATATGGAATTTCAATAGTCTTCATCCCATCAATATCTATACTTCGCCCGTCTCTTATTCCGTAAACATGCGGTACTAATTTATGCTTTATAAATTCACAGGATCGAAAGTATGGATAATAAAATCTCGAATCTGTTACATCACCGTGAAATGTATGATATGCGGGGCTTATAATGCCATCTGATGATGATTTTTCAAGTCCTCCCTCAAAGGAACGAAGATGCACAATGAAATCGTCTTTTCTGACCATTTTATAATTGGACAAATTAGATTTGTCATACATTAAATTTCTATCAGAGTCTTCTCTTTTTACTGTTCCACCACCCTGAATAATGGTCAAGGCCGGAAGCTCTGTATGGTTCTTTTCAGAGTATTCTTTGAACACATCCCCCAACTTACGCTGTTCCCACTCATCCGTATAACCTTTAAATCTAATCTCAGGTTTTCCCATAATTACCCCTCCATTTTCGCAATCAGTTCATCTAATGATTTCATAATTGCGTCATCTGTAGAAGTTAAATCCCTGAGCAGGGCCAGGAATTCACCCTGTGTTTTTTCTAATTCGTCATCTGTTTTCTTCATCTCGGATAACAGATCATTCAAGTCTATCTCTTCTTCTTTTTCAAAGTTGTCAACATAGCGTGGGATGTTGAGGTTAAAGTCGTTCTTTTCTATTTCTTCAAAGCTGGCAAGAAATGATTCTTTTTCTACAGTTTCCCGTTTACTGTACAGTTCCATCACTTCATTGATGTGCACATCTGTCATTTCATTCTGCTTCTTGCCTTTGTCAAACTTCTTTGAAGCATCAATAAACAGCACATCTCTGCCATCTCTATGCTTCTTCAACACAATGATACAAGTTGGAATCGAAGTATTGTAGAAGAGATTCGCAGGTAAGCCAATTACTGCATAAATATTTCCGGAGCGAAGCAGTTTTTCTCTGATTTTCCCTTCCGCAGCTCCCCGGAAGAGGACACCATGCGGAAGTACAATTGCCATAGTTCCATTATTTTTCAGATGGTAGAGTCCATGCAGCAAGAAAGCGTAATCTGCTTTTGATTTCGGTGCAAGCACCCCATAATCACTGAATCTTTCATCCTGCAGAAAGCCTGCTGCTGCGGTCCATTTCGCGCTGTAAGGTGGGTTCATAAGCACCATATTGAAGTCTGTTTCTTCATCTGTTGGCCAGTCTCCGTCAAGAGTGTCTCCGTTTCTCAAGTTCTGATTCTCTGCCGGAATGCCATGAAGAAACATATTCATTCTTGCAAGATTGTAAGTCGAAGTATTTAATTCCTGTCCATAATATTTGATATACTGAGAATATTTCGCATATTTTTTTGCATTAAGCAGAAGGGAGCCGGAACCCATGCATGGATCATAGACAGATAATCCCTGTTTTTCTTCCTGTCCTGCGATTGCAATGCGGGTAAGAATTTTGGATACTGCCTGAGGTGTATAGAATTCTCCGGCTTTCTTTCCTGTCTCTGATGCAAACTGTCCAATCAGATACTCATAAGCATTTCCAAGTATTTCCGCATCTGAATTCAATAAATCTGCTTTATCAATTTCCTTTATCAGACTTGCAACTGTATCACTCTGCTTCTGATCTCCGGTTCCCAGACGATTGGAATACAGATCAATATCTGCAAACAAATCTGCAAAGATAGGATCACTTTGTTCGATATTATTGAATGCTTTCTGCAGCTGCTCTCTGTTAAAAGAATTATTTCTTGCGGCATCTGCAAAATATGTGTATGTAAGTTCAGGCTCGATTACATAATGGCATTCTTCTTTCATTCCCTGTTTCAGTTCTTCGCCATCTTCACTTTCCAATTCTTTTACATATACGTCCAGTGCTTCTTTTAATGTCTGTGGTTTGCTGTCGCAGATCATATCATATACTTTAATAAGAAAAGAATCTGACAGATATTTATAGAAAATAATTCCCAAAAGATAGTTTTTGTATTCATTTGCATCCATTTTTGAGCGAAGAATATCTGCTCCGCTCCACAATACACTGATCAGATCTTTACTGTTTTCCATTTCAGCCATTTCACGTTCCCCCGTTTTTTACTCTAGCTTATATACAGCGTAAGTATATCATATTTTTTGTGAACATGATATATACCTGTCTTAATTGTCGTAGGAAATTTCATCAGGAAATATAATCGTAGCATAAAAGGCAGTCCCTGTTAATCAGAAACTGCCCCTACTGCTGTTGTGCGATTTTATTGGCATAAATTCTATTTTCTTCTTCTGATAATCTTTACAATTCCGAAGATCAGCAACAAAATCACCCCAACAGCCACAATACAGATTCCCACAATCGCTATGGCGAATTTATTCGGATGTTTTATCAGATTTATGATGTTTTTGCTGTTGTCCACAACTTTTCTTTCGTGTGTTGTATCATAATATTCCGGCACATTTGCAATTCCGTCTTTGTCTGTGTCTTCAAAGGATTGCATGTATTCTGCGATTGCAGCCCAGGCTTTCAGTTCTTTTTTTCCATCCATGACTGCATAATCTTCCAGATTCTCTATGGGATTGCCGTTTTTATCTTTGGGGACGATGGATATCAGACCATAGGATTTGTCCAGAACAGAGCCAAGCATACGGCCAGTGTACAGGTCAGTGACAACATGATATAATTTATCGTCCTGTATTTCTTCCCTTTCCCCGTCCTTGCCTGTCAGATAACAGTCTGTTACTTTATTTAAGATCATGCGGTGGGGATTATAGGTGAAATTCATTCCACTGCAATATAATCTGGCTATTGTCATAAAATCTGAAATTGAGGCATCTACCTCTGCCACTGTTTTCAGTTCTTTTCCCGTTAAATATGCACTGATCAGAGGATAACCTGCAAGTCCGTCCTTTCCTGTTCCCAGCGAGAAGGAATTATATACCTGCTCCACTGTTATATCGCCTTTTGTATAAGTATCTCTTACAGTTCCGGCAGGTACGATTGCAACATCTACTTTTTCTCCGTCAGAGTCTCCTGTATTCTCTACTGCATATACATAAGCATCTGATATGATATCTCCCAGATTTAACTCCTCATGCTTTGTTTCCATCTCACTGAGGCTGTTGAATTCAATGTCATTCTCTGCCAGAATTTCCTCTCTGGTATAACCAAAATTGGAGAGATAATTGATATCAACAGTATCTGACAATTCATCTATTTTCTTCTGTGTGGCTTCATCTGCTTTGATTTCATCCGTAACCGGAACAAGCTCATAGGTATCCGTTTCCCACCGTCCATTCTCTTTCTGAGTCATGGAAAGTGTTCCCAGGTTTTTCCCATATTCTCCACAGGATACGATGCAGGTATCTCCCTGCAGGATTGGTTCTGCCAACTGTGTGTGGGTATGTCCGCTGACGATCAGATCAATGTCCGGAACATTCTTTGCAAGGATTTCGTCCTCTGATACTTTTTCGTCCTCCCATGTTCCGCTGTGTGATACACAGGCGATCATGTCTACATCTTCGTTCTTTTTTATTTCCTCTACTGTTTCTCTGGCTGCTTCTGACGGGTCTTTGAAAAGAAGCTCGCAGGTAGGAGCGCAATCCAGAGAATCCTTGCCGAAAACACCCAGTACTGCAACCTTTACATCACCTTTTTGAATTACCGTATAGTCTTTTACTCCATATGTCTGAAATGCTTCATAAATCTGTTTCTGTCCTTCACTGAGGCCGGCTTTTTTCATTGCATCCCAGTCCACATTACACACAACCATCCTGGGAAGGTTTTCGCCTGAACTGACTGCGGCGTTCAGCATATCTGCCAGACCATCGGAGCCGTAATCAAATTCATGATTTCCCAGAGTTGTCACATCACAGCCCAGATATCCAAGCATCCGCAGTTCGGCGGCCTCTGTGTCATATACAGTCTGTATCAGAGTTCCCATGGAAAAGTCTCCGCCATCCAATATGAGTGTATCTGTATTCTCTTTCTCGTGCTCATTGATCAATGTTTTCAGCCGGGCAAACCCGCCGGTCTCCTGCTGTGTCCCGTCTACAATCGTTTGAAAGCTGTTCAAATGAGAATGCAGATCATGGGTGAACAGGATATCCAGATGTTTTTGCTCCTCTGAGGCGTTTACCTGATATCCTGTCAGTCCTGAAACGCTCAGCATAAATATAAATGTGAATGCGAATGCTTTTTTTAATAATTTCATAAAATTCTCCTGTAATATCAAAAATGGTTCCACAGTATCATTTATTTTCCCGCAGGATAATGATACCATGAAACCATTTTACAAAAAAACTAATTTATCTTTCATCTCCCACAAAGAACAACGCCATTGTTCCCGGACCTGAGTGAGCGCCGATGGTGGCTCCTACCTGATTCATGATAATCGTGTTGATCTGGTATTTTTCTTTTACTTTCTCTGCCACATAATTTGCATCTTCTTCGCAGTCGCCATGACTGATAAAGATGGTATGGCAGGTGTCATGATAGCTGCCGATTTTCTCATCCATAAGCTTTACCAGCTCCTGAAGGGATTTTTTACGGCCGCGGACTTTTCCGATGGCAGTGAGTTTTCCGTCGTTGTCTACATGAAGGACCGGTTTAATATTCAGCATGCTTCCTACTACTGCAGTAGTTCTGGAAATGCGGCCTCCGCGGTATAGGTGATTTAAATCGTTGACTGTAAAAAGGTGTACCATATGAAGCCTGTTCTCTTCTGCCCATTTCGCAACTGTCTCCAGATCTTCTCCCTGCTCTTTCTTCTCCTGTGCAAGGTAAACCAGAAGCCCCTGACCAAGGGAAGCGCCAAGAGAATCTACCACGATGATCTTGCGGTCCGGATAGTCCTCCATCAGTTCCTCTGCTGCGATACGGCTGCTATTGTATGTACCGCTTAAGGCAGAGGAAAATGCAATATGAAGAATATCTTTTCCTTCTTTCAGGTAAGGCTCCAGCAGTGCTTTTGCATTTTCAGGATTTACCTGTGCTGTGGTTGGCATGGAACCGTTTCTCATTGCCTCATAAAATTCATGCTCCGGAAGGAAATTTCCATGTGTATAATTTTTTCCATCCATGGAATAACTGAGATACATGCAGCCTACTCCATGGTCTTTGAGATATTTCTCCGGAAGATCTGAATTGTTGTCGGTGGTGATCACATATTCGCTCATGTTGTCGCCCTCTCGTTTTCTGATATTTTTCACTTTCTGCCCATTAACTGTTCAGTGTCTTCGCAGTTGCAAAGCAAAATCCGCTGCCTGCTCAGCAATGGGTCTTTCATCTATAATAAAAACACTTCTATTATAAATACAGCTACATACAGTATAGCATCAAACTATCAGCCAAACAACTACTTTTCCTTCTCAACTGCCTTAATCGCTTCCTGCAGCTGATTATCCTCCTCATGAGTAATCTCGTCTTTATTCTTATTCAGCAGACGGGTATCCAGAGAAACCTCTATATCAGGTTTGATTCCTGTTTTGTTGATGTTGTTTCCTTTTGGAGTGTAGTAATTGGCAACAGTCAGTTTAATGGCGCTTCCGTCTGAGAGCTGGCGGATGGATTGTACCACGCCTTTTCCGAAAGTGGTTGTTCCGACGATCGTTCCAATACCATAATCCTGCACTGCACCGGCAAAAATCTCTGATGCACTGGCGCTGCTTTCATTTACCAGGACTGCAAGCGGAATCCGGAGTTCGTTTTTGCCATCACATTTTTCCTCTTCTCTGTTTCCGTCCTTATCTTCGGTGTAAACGATCAGTCCTTCCGGAAGGATTTTCCGCAGGACATCACAGACAGAATCAAGAAGTCCACCCGGATTATCGCGGAGATCCACGATCATTTTCTCCATTCCCTGTTTTTGCAGGTCATCAAAAGCTTCCTGATACTGTTCGCCGGTAACGCCTGTAAACTGTGTAATGCGGATGTAACCGATTTTAGAATCCAGCATTTCATGGAAAACAGACGGTAATTCCACATCTGTGACAGGGACTGTGATTTCCATGGCATCTTCTGCACCTTCTCTGTGAACAGTAAGCACTACACTGTCTTTATCTGAATTGCGGACAATGTCTGCAACATCAGATACCTCATCTTCTGTGATATCTTCCCCGTCAATGGCACTGATGATGTCCCCTTCCTCCAGTCCTGCTTTTTCTCCGGGACCGCCCTCATAGCATTCAACAATCTTTACTCCGCCTTCTTTGTTCTTCTCCATAAGAATGCCGATCCCCACATAGCTTCCCTCATTGGAAGAATTCTCAGAATCGTATTCCTCTGCTGTATAATATCTGGAATAAGGATCATTCAGCCCATAGAGAAGACCTGCATAAAGCCCTTCCTGAAGCTTTTCTTCATTCTTATCTCCCAGATAATATCTGTCTATCAGCTCCTCAAGATATACCAGCTTTGATGTACACTTGCGATCACCAAGAACTGTTCCTTTTGCTGCAAGACCTGTTCCCGCAAAGGCACCTGTACCGATGCATGTCACAACCAGTGCTCCTGCTACTGCACCTTTCCAAAATTCTTTATTTTTCATGTCTGCACTCCTGTAAAAAAGCCGCCGGTTTATGATATGATATCATTGTTCCGGCAGCTTCATGCTTATCTGCTTTTTATTATACTCTTAAATGCTTTCTTGTTGTAAAGAAACTTCCGATCAGTCCGATTCCGATTCCAAGTGCCAGTCCTATAGGAAGCAATGTCTGGTAAATCTGCCATACCGGGATAAAATCAACCACACCGGTCAGCACATTAAATTTGTTCAGAATATAGGATACCGCTGCATTATAGCAGAAATAAAGTCCGACCAACGGTATAGCAGCACCGATAACTCCCAGCACAATGCCTTCCAGAAGGAATGGAGCTCTTACAAATGCATCGGTCGCTCCTATGTACTTCATGATTCCGATTTCTTCCTTACGAACTGCAATACCGACAGATACTGTATTGCTGATCAGGAAAATAGAAATGATAAGTAATAATGCTATGATTGCAATGGAAACATAGGAAACCAGTTTATTGACATTTCCCAGTGTCTTGGCTGCTTCCTCGGACTGATTTACCAGACGTACATGTTTCAGCCCTTCTATATAAGAAACCAGCTCTGACTGTTTCGTGATATCGTTCATGTATACACTGTAGTTTGCCTGGTTTGCAAGCGGATTGTCATCTTTAAATCCGTCTGCCGCTTCAGATCCCTGGAAATATATCTCTTTAAATTCTCCCCATGCCTCATCAGCGGATGTGAATTCAATTTTCTCTACTTCCGGGCGTTCCTTAATTTTCTTACCGATTGCCTTGATCTGTTTGTTCGTTGTTCCTTTATCAAAGAATACTGTGATCGGGACTTCCTGCTCTACTTTATGAGCAACATTGTTTACGTTATTCACGATAGAGAAGAAAATGCCAAACAAAAAAATACAGGCAGCCATGGTAATGATAGATGCCAGGGAAAACATCCAGTTTCTCTTAATGTTCTTGATACCCTGTTTCAGGGTATACCATATTGTGCTAGGCCTCATGATATTCTCCCTCTTTCTCGTCACTTATTATGGAACCTTCATGCATAGTAACTACACGTTTCTTCATTGCATTTACGATCTCTTTGTTGTGTGTTACAACAAGGACTGTGGTTCCTCTGTCGTTGATCTGTTCCAGAAGCTTCATGATTTCTTCGGAAGTCTTCGGATCCAGGTTTCCTGTAGGCTCGTCTGCCAGAAGGATATCCGGACGGTTGACCAGCGCCCTTGCCAATGCAACTCTCTGCTGTTCTCCACCGGAAAGTTCATCCGGGAAGGATTTGTATTTGACAGCAAGTCCAACTTCCTGAAGCACCTCCGGGACACGTTTGCGGATTACTCTTGTGGGACGGTTGACTACTCTCTGGGCAAACGCTACGTTCTCATATACATTTCTATCTTTCAGAAGACGGAAGTCCTGAAATACTACGCCCAGCTTACGGCGATATTTGGCTACTCTTCTGTGTTTCATTCCTTCCAGACGTTCACCGCTTACGATGATCTGGCCGGATGTGGAATCCAGTTCTTTCATAAGAAGTTTGATCAGGGTTGTTTTTCCTGAACCGCTGTTTCCTACTACAAAGACGAATTCACCTTTATCTATATGTAAGTTCGCATGGTTCACTGCCGGAAGGCCGGGACCATAGGACTTGCTTACATCTATAAGATCTATCATAGATTTTTCCTCCAATGGTTTAATGGATTTGTAACATTATTGTAATGTATGTTTTTGGGGATTGCAAGAGATTTTTGAGGATTCATAGAATGTTCACAGTAATGCAGTCAACATTCATTCCAAATTGCCTGCGGCAATGGAATTTTGGCTTGCATGTCTCAGGATATTGCATACCTTATCAATTGCAATCTCGATTTCTAACTATACACTGCAAGGCTGGATTTGTAAAGGTCAAAAATGCCTGCGGCAGCAATTAAAGCTGTGGCAGGCATTGAAAGTTTTCCTTCTATTATAATATATCAGTATTCCAGTGTTTCCATATATTTCATATAACGTACTACCATGAGTGCAATCTTGAATGTAATGGCATCTTCAAAAACGCGGAGATCAAGACCTGTACTCTTCTGGAGTTTATCGAGGCGGTAGACCAGAGTGTTTCTGTGGATGTAAAGCTGTCTGGATGTCTCTGAAACATTGAGGCTGTTCTCGAAGAACTTATCAATTGTGACCAGAGTCTCTTCGTCAAAGTCATCCGGGGATTTGCCGCCGAAGATTTCTTTGATAAACATCTTACAGAGTGGGATCGGGAGCTGGTAGATCAGTCGTCCGATTCCCAGAGAGCTGTATGCGATCACTTCTTTATCTCCGAAGAAAATCTTACCTACATCAAGAGCCATGCGGGCTTCTTTATAGGAACGTGATACTTCTTTCAGTTCATTGACGATAGTACCGTATGCCATATGTGTCTTACCGTCATTTCCCATTCCAAGAGTATCAAGGATAGTATGTGCAAGCTGATCCATCTCAGGATAATTCTCACCATCTTCAAGTTCCTTGACTACGATAATACTCTTCTCATCTACTGCTGTGATAAAGTCTTTACTTTTACCACCGAAAAGACTCTTCACGCTTTCCATGGAGCTGTGGTCTTTCTCCTGTGGCATTTCAAGGATCATGACTACGCGGCGGACATCTGCCTCAATGTGCAGTTTCTTCGCACGATTATAAATGTCAACAAGGAGCAGATTGTCAAGAAGAAGGTTCTTGATAAAGCTGTCTTTGTCAAAGCGTTCTTTGTACGCTACGATCAGATTCTGGATCTGAAAAGCGGCGAGCTTGCCGACCATATAAGTATCTTCATCGTCGCCATGGGCAACCAGTATATATTCCAACTGATAGTCATCACAGACTTTAAAATACTGGAACCCCTTTACAAGCTGGCTGTCGGCCTGTGATTCTACGAAAGCCTGTACATCCTGTGTTGCAATGGAAAAATCTGCAAAAGTACTTGCAAGCACTTTACCTTCTGTGTCTAGTACACAAAATTCTGTTCTGGAAATCTCTTTTAACCCTTCAAGAGTATTCTGAAGCACCTGATTCGATATCATCTGATTTTAATCCCTTCTCATCCTATAGTGTTTATTTTCCGTTTTAACCATAAAACCTTATACCTGTATTGTATTTTAATATATATTTACCAAAAATGAAAGAGGAAAGAGAAAAAAATTTACAATTTTTTATATATTTTTTTGTGTTACTTTTTTTCAATAAAACCTTCTCCATGAACTTCCCTGGCATCTGTCACTATCACAAAGGCTTCCGGATCAATTTCATCTACTTTTTCTTTAAGCATTACGATCTCTTTTTTATTTACCACGCAGAAAAGCATCAGTTTATCCTGTCCTGAGTACATTCCTCTGGCACTGATGCCTGTCACACCTCTGTCCAGATCTTTCATGATCATATTTGCTATTTCCTTTGGCTTTGCCGTAATGATATAGGCAGCTTTTGAGAATTTCAGACCTTCAATCAAACCGTCGGATACTTTTGTCACCAGATATACCGCAATAATCGCATAGAGTGCCTTGTGGATGCCAAACACATACATACCCACCAGTACAACGCCTGCATCTATAACCTGCATGATCTGTGCGATTGAATAGTGCTGCAGATATTTCTGGATGATAGCTGCCATCATATCGGTTCCTCCGGTTGTTCCACCGCCCAGAAAGACAAGACCGATTCCCACACCCTGGATCACACCACCGTAAAGTGCGGCAAGAAGAAGATCATTGCCAGCAAGATTCCATACAGGTTCTATGGCAAGCCAGGTGGACAGAGCAATTTCTCCTATCAAAGCTTTTTTTACAAAGGAGAATCCATTAATCTTCCATCCGATCAGAAACAGTGGAATGTTCAAACCCATATTTGTTACCCAGAGAGGGATACCACCGTCAATGATTCTCTGACTCCCTGCTTTTATAATGATCGCGATACCTGAAAAGCCTCCGGTTACCATACCTGATGCATCAAATACGGAATTGATCGCCAGTGCCATTAATCCGGTTCCTGCTATGATCATCAGATATTCCAGAAGCTGTGATCTTTTTCCATTTACTAACTTCATTCATTCGCCTCCTTGTATTCTGTAAAAATAATATTTGTTTTATGCTTTCATGAGTATCAGCCAGAGATACCGCTTTATCACTGTGCCGTAATTATTCTTCCATAAACTACAAGAACGGCAGCAATCCATGAAGGACTGCTCCCGCTCTTATTCTTACCTTATTTTTCAGGCTTATTGATAAAATTTACAAAATGATAACTCTCCATTATCTGGAAGTATTTAACGATCCTTGGATATAAAGGCTCTGCCTTCTCCCCAAATTCATCTTTTACCAGTGCAGCAATATCTTCCACTGTCTTCCTGCCATCTATGAGTGGCCAGATAAATGTGCCATTGTCATCCAGATGTATCTTCGTATATCTGGGTTTTCCAAACAGCTTCTGGGCAATCGTGTTAAACGCGCCCTTATTCTCTATTTCCAGCACCATTCTCCCCCTGATATCCGTATGCCAGCGAAGCTGTGCACTGCGCTCAGGAATGAGATCCAGATAATTGATCTGTATTTCTTTTTTCTTTTTACTCATTTAAATATTATCATCTCCGCCTGATCAGGCTTTCTTCTTGTTCCAGATACTGAATTTCAGAAGGCTTAAGATCATAAGTAACATCAGGATCACGCCGCCTGCATTACCAAGGTTAATGCTTCCGGAGAGATCAAATACACTGCTTACGTTTACTACTGCAAGGATTGCAAGAAGGATACCTACAAGACCTTCACCTGCGATCATACCTGCACAGTAAAGTGTACCGTCTGTTGCCTGTACCTCTTTAGTCTTAGCATCAACGTTCTTTCTGCCGTCAACGAACATACGAACAACACCACCGATCATGATAGCAGCGTTGAGGTAGATTGGAAGGTAAAGACCGATAGCAAATGGCATAACCGGAATTCTTAAGATTTCCAGACCAATTGCAAGGAATACACCGATAAATACCAGTGTCCATGGAAGCTTTCCGCCCATGATACCTTCTACGATCATCTTCATCAGAGTTGCCTGAGGAGCAGGTACTTCTGCACTTCCGTATCCCCATGCAGTGTTCAGAAGATAAAGAACACCACCGATAGCAAGACCGGCAGCAACAACACCGATAAGCTCACCGATCTGCTGTTTCTTAGGAGTTGCACCAAGAAGATAACCTGTCTTTAAGTCCTGTGAAGTATCACCTGCGATCGCTGCTACGATACAGATTACGGAACCGATCGCAATTGCTGCTTTCATTCCATCGATACCTGTTTTGCCTGATGCTTTGATAACCATTGTTGCGATCAGAAGTGTAGCGATAGCCATACCTGATACAGGATTGTTGGAGCTTCCTACAAGACCAACCATACGGGAAGATACAGTTGCAAAGAAGAAGCCGAAGATTACAATAATCAGCGCACCGATCGGGTTAACCGGGATAGCCGGAACAAGCCAAATGATCGCAACCATTGCCACAATACCGATCAGGATAACGTTCATTGGAAGATCCTGTGCAGTTCTTTCTGTACTTGTATTCTTGCCACCCTTCATGCTCTTCATGGAATCACGGAAGGTTGCAATGATCAGAGGCAGGGATTTGATCAGAGAAATAATACCACCTGTTGCGATAGCTCCTGCTCCGATATATTTTACATAAGTACTCCAGATTTTAGATGCTCCGCCTGCTGCATAAAGAGCAGAAATTGTTTCTGTTCCGGGATACATAACTGTATCAGCTCCGAACAGACAGATTACCGGAATCAGCACCATCCAGCCAATAAGAGAACCAACAAACATAAAGGATGCGATTCTTGGTCCTACGATATATCCAACACCGAGAAGTGCAGGATAGCATTCCATACCAATTTCACCTTTGAATCCTTTAAATGCTACTGCAACGTCTGCAGGGATTACCTTTAAACCGTCAACGACAAATTTAAAGATCGCTGCGATTCCCATACCTGAGAATACTGTCGCAGCGTTTGCACCACCCTCTTCACCTGCAAGAAGAACATCTGCGCAGGCAGTTCCTTCCGGATAAAGAAGTGTTGCATGCTCTTTTACGATCAGTGCGTTACGAAGTGGTACCATAAAAAGTACACCAAGAACACCACCGCAAAGTGCGATTAATGTGATTTCCACGATACCCGGCATTTCACAAAGTCCTTCTTCTGCCCAGAGGAACAGAGCAGGCATTGTGAAAATTGCACCGGCTGCCAGTGATTCACCGGCTGAACCGATTGTCTGGACCATGTTGCTCTCCAGAATGGAGTTCTTTTTCATGATCTTGCGAATTACGCCCATGGAAATAACTGCTGCCGGAATGGAAGCAGATACAGTCATACCTACACGCAGACCAAGATAAGCATTGGCTGCACCGAAGATAACTGCAAGGATAACACCCATGATGATGGATGTCACCGTAAATTCAGGTGTGATCTTGTCAGCCGGAATATACGGTTTGAACTCTTTGTTTTTGTCCATGATTTCCTCTCCCTTTTGTATTGATTTATAAACATAGAACATTATAGCGAAATTTATACAAAAAGGCAAGGTGAAAAAACTGGTTTTTTATGCACTTTACCGTATTGACGTGTTAACTTGATAACCTCTTAACATATCAACACGCTCAAACAGCATATTTTTTCCCTGTTTTATCAGTCTATTCATCTGAATCCAACTGTTTAATCAGGTATCTCCCGACAATTCTGGAAAAATTCGAAATATCCCGGATATATGCGAAATCTTTGCCAAATATCTTTTTTTCTGTGGAAAGGTCTTTTTCTTCCCCTGCAAAGACTCCCAGAACACTTACTCCAAGGTTTCGCAGGTGCCGCACTTCTGTAGCAGTATCATTGATCGCATATTTTCCCATATAAGGTTCCGGGTTCTTTGCGTGAGGTCTGTTTACGATGACATCATATGGTTTTCCATCACTTAATACAATGAGGATTTTTTTCTCCTCAGATCTCTGAAGCAGACCGTATCCTACGGTTTTGATAGCAAGTCCATCCCTGTTATTGGAAGAAGTTACATAATTAAAAATATTTTCATTAGCTGACTGTGGATCATCGTACTCACGGAATCTGTGAAGAATCGTATAGTCCCAGAATGTGCAGAAGCTCATGACACGGTGAGGCAGGTTTACATTACTTAATGCTTCACTGATGATATAAGCCTGTAATGCCACATCTCCCTGCCTGGACATCTGGGAACCGCTGGCATCGATCAGCACATCTACTACGAAATCAGATACATCAGATTTCAATTCTCTTTTAAACAGATTTGCTTCACTGCTTCTGCCCACACGCCAGAGTCTGGACGGAATGATCGTTCCTCTGTCTGACAGTACTTCCTGCGTCTCGCTTTTCAGCACCAGTGTCTTTCGTAAAAGGTCTGTGAGGGATGCGATGTTCTGCTTTACGATTCTGTGTTTGTCATGGTAGAGCCAGATATTCTTATTCTTTAATCGCACTGCATATTCGTACTGATAGTTTCGTTTGACCGGATTCTTGAGAATTCCTTCTGTAAAATAAAGGCTGCAGTCCCTGTGAAGTTCCCTGCACATCAGATAATTCATTCGCTTCTCTTCTGCTGGAGTGAGATAAGTTTTTCCGAAATTCAACTCTACATAGGTGTATGCTTTCTCAAGTTCTTCCTCTGTGAGAATTGTAATTTTGTGTTTGGTCTGGCGCTGTTTTTCCATTTCTTCAGTGACAGCAGTGTCTTCCATGTCCGTAATCTTATTTGTCATCTGTTCGATGTAACTCTCCAGAGCTTCCTCATAAAGTTCTTCTGTGAGAAAATCTTCCCAGTCGTATTCTGTCAGTTCTTCCATGGTGACTGCCATAACCTGTTCCAGTGTTCCATGATCTTTCTCAAAATCCGGATCAATGATAGTGTTGTAAAGACTGTCAATAATACGGATCAATTCTATAGTGTCTGCAGCTGTTCTGGCTTTGTAAACCATGTCGCGGATTTCCCGAAGACGCTCTTCTACATAATGGTTTCCATTCTGTAAACGGTCACGCAGGATGGCAATCTTCAATCGGCCAAGAATATCTCCGTATGCGGGCATCCGTTCAAACTCCTGATCCAGGATATCCTCGAATGCTTCCTTCTGCATCTCCCGGACTCCCGGACGTTCCTGACAGATTTTGTCCCCGATTGCTTCTTCTACACATAGCTGTGCTACTGCAGTCAGTTCTCCCTCTCCTGCCTGGCAGAAAACTTTTTTTACCAGATATAAACCCAGCAGATTTCTGTCATAATATTTTGCCAGAGCGCCCTGCTTGATGCCGTCATACAGAGCGATTGCTTTTGAGCGCAGATACAGGGAAACGTCTACTTTCATATTTAACGTGTAATCCCCGCTGATAGTCCAGAGGAGATTGCGGATCCTGTTTTCCAGTTCCAGACGGTAATCGTCGATTTCTACGATTTTCTCATCTTTCATATACATCATCCCTTGTCCAGTCTGCCGGAATTCTGGTTTTCACAATATCCTCTACGATTTCTTTCTCAAAAATGTCAAAGGTCTTGTTCACCACCCCCATAGTAACTGCTTTTCTCGGAGAAAGTCCGGTTTCTACAATCTTCATGGCTGCAAGGAGACCTCGCAGATCCAGAGGTTTGGTGGAAATTTCACTGTTTGTGGCTTTGAGCTGAAGATCCAGGAATACTCCGATGAACTGTGTTCTGGCGTTTTCTTTTATATTCGGGAACATCCGGCGGAAAATAAATTCCAGGGATTCTTCAGTCTGAGCCGGCATGTCTATGACCAGAAATCTGGATACCAGCGCTTCATTGAGTTCTTTGGTTCCTGCATAACCGTAATTCATAGTTCCGATAAAACGGGCAGCCGGATGAAGATCAATTTTGTCATAGCCCGGGACATCGATGGAACGGCGATAATCCAGGGTTGCATGGAGAACGGAAACTGCATCGTTCTTTGCCATATTAATCTCGTCAAGGATTCCGAAACCACCGTATTCTGCACACTGATAGATAGTTCCTTTGCGGAGCTTAACTTCGTTGTCCACGAAAGTGTCTGTGCCGATCAGATCTCCGCTGTTAGTATTTACATGAAAGGAAACATTATATGCGGGACGGTTGAAAATATATGCCAGGTTCTCTGCAAGGATATTTTTTCCTGTTGCCTTTGGACCGGTGAGTAACAGGTTCTCCCCTTTGAGCAATCCGGCAATGGCCATTTCCAGAATGTCTTTTCCGTAAAATGGAATGGATGGTTTCACAATCCTGTCTGCGGTCTCCGGTGCCACCTCATACCGGCTGCGGAATTCTTCTACTCTCTTTATCAGTTCAGGGGCTACCTGCTGCTCCCCCAGAAATTTCAGTTCTTCCATTTAGTTCTCCTTTATATAACTATTATAGTCCAGTTTGTGTTATAGAAAAAGGCCGCTTATCTTTTACAGATTCACGACCCTTTTATTATAGCATTCTTCTTTATATTTTTACAACATTATACTTCAAATACAAGATCTCCATAAGATGGCATCGGCCACATTTCCTTATCTACGATCATTTCCAGTTCATCTACCGGCTCACGTAAAGCTTCCATTGCAGGAACCACCTTTTCTCTGCAGAATACGGCTCTGTCCCGTCCCTCTGCATATTCCGGGATCTTCTCAACCAGTTTGCTCAGCTTACTCATGGCACTGTTTGCAGCCTTTAAGAGTTTTGACGCTTTCTTAAGCAGGTCAAGCTGTACACTTACATCGATCAGCCCTTCGCCCGCTGTTTTCACTGTATTGATGGATTCGCCAAGAACAGTGGTATATCTAATAACTGCCGGAATAATCTGCTTGGTTGCCATGTCGATCATGGTCTTTGCTTCAATATTGATTGCTTTAGAATAAATCTCATATTTAATCTCTGCACGTGATTCAAGCTCGGCTCTTGAGAATACATCAAAAGATTCAAAGAGTTTCACTGCCTTCTCTGTAGTAAGTGCAGGGATTGCATCTACCATGCTCGGAAGGATCGGAAGTCCACGGCGTTTAGCTTCTTTCTCCCATTCCGGCGCATAGCCGTTTCCGTTAAATACGATCTTCTGATGATCTGTGGCATATTCTTTGATCAGGTCATGTACCGCCAGTTCGAAATCAGGAGCTTTTTCCAGACGGTCACATACTTCCTTAAATACTTCTGCTGTGATCGTATTCAGGACTACGTTACATGCGGAAATAGAATCTCTTGAGCCCACCATACGGAATTCAAATTTATTTCCTGTGAAAGCAAAAGGTGAAGTACGGTTACGGTCTGTGGCATCCTTCATGAAATCAGGCAGAGTCTTAACACCTGTTTCCAGCTTACTTCCCTTTTTACTGTGAGTTGCTGTTCCTGTGCTGACCAGCTGCTCCAGAACATCCTCAAGCTGCTCTCCAAGAAATACGGAAATCACTGCCGGCGGTGCCTCATGGCCGCCAAGTCTCTGGTCATTTCCCACATCTGCCGCAGATTCACGCAGAAGATCTGCATGTTCATCTACTGCTTTCAGGATACAGGTGAGGACCAGAAGGAACTGAATATTTTCATGAGGTGTTTTGCCCGGATCCAGAAGATTGATTCCGTCATCTGTGGTAAGAGACCAGTTGTTATGCTTACCGGAACCGTTCACACCTGCAAATGGTTTCTCATGAAGGACACAGCGCATTCCATGACGGCTGGCAACCTTTTTAAGGATACGCATCATCATCTGGTTCTGGTCTGCTGCGATATTGACCGGTGCATAGATCGGTGCAAGTTCATGCTGTGCAGGGGCAACCTCATTATGCTGTGTCTTTGCAGGAATTCCAAGCTTCCAGCATTCTTCATTTACCTCTTTCATGTATGCGGAAATTCTCTGACGGATACTTCCAAAGTAATGGTCATCCATTTCCTGTCCCTTCGGAGGCATAGCTCCAAAAAGAGTTCTGCCTGTATAGATCAGGTCTTTTCTCTGAAGCCATTTCTCTTTATCAATCAGGAAATATTCCTGCTCTGCTCCTACTGACGGAGTTACTTTCTTAGAAGTTGTATTTCCGAAAAGTCTCAGCAGACGGAGTGCCTGGGTGTTGATTGCTTCCATAGAACGAAGAAGTGGTGTCTTCTGGTCAAGTGCTTCTCCTGTATAGGAACAGAATGCAGTAGGAATACAGAGTGTTCCGCCCGCTGCATCATGACGGACAAAAGCCGGTGATGTACAGTCCCATGCTGTATAGCCTCTTGCTTCAAAAGTTGCTCTTAATCCACCGGACGGGAAAGAAGATGCATCCGGTTCACCTTTGATCAGTTCTTTTCCGGAGAAAGACATCAGGACCTTGCCGTTATCCATCGGAGCTGTGATAAAAGCATCGTGTTTCTCTGCTGTCACACCTGTAAGGGGCTGGAACCAGTGGCTGTAATGTGTGGCACCTTTCTCGATGGCCCATTCTTTCATCTCGTGTGCTACTACATCCGCAATCTCCATAGACAGTTCTTTGCCCTCTTCTATGGTTTTTTTCAATTCTTTGTAGATCTTCTTCGGAAGTCGTGCCTGCATGACGGAATCATTAAACACGTCACATCCAAAAGTCTCTACTACATTGATATACTCACCCATTTTATTTCTCCTTTTTATTTATTAACGGGGAAATTCCAATTGATCTGGTTTCCTCATTTTTTGTACTTTTCAGATACAGATTCAGTGCTTCGTGGCAGTTTTCAATCTCTATCTGTGTATGACTGCCGCCGTATTCACCGTCCAGAGTCCATGGTACCGGTTCTTCTGAGGTAATGGTCAACCTGGCTGATTTAAAAGAATGAATCAGATCTGTATTGTCCTCTGCTGTCAGCATTGCAGTCATGATCTCCTGCAATTCCAGCGGATTCTTCGGTCTTGTGATCATGGTAACTTCAAAAAGTCCGTCATTCATATCCACGTTCTTGCCTGTAAGGTTCTTAAACCCTCCCACTGAACGGGAATTGGTGATCATCCCAAAGATGAAGTCATCCTCCACAGTTAATTCTTCGGATTCAATTCTCATATGGTATGATTTGATATCAAAAAGGCGTTTCACTCCCTCAAGAAGATAGGCTACATGGCCAAGGATATTCTTGAGATCCTGATCTGTCTGATAGGCTACATCTGTGAAAAGACCGAAAGCTGCTATATATGTAAAGCTCTGGTTATTGAATCTGCCGATGTCACAGTGATAAAGTTTCTCTTCCATGATCATGGAAGCGGCATCTGTCATGCTTTTCGGCATAAAGAGACTGTTTGCAAAGTCGTTGGTGCTTCCTGCCGGAATGTATCCGATGGGAATGGAACTCTTCTTTTCCATTACTCCGGTAACCACCTCATCAAGAGTCCCGTCTCCGCCGCTGCATACGATAAGATCTACTTTGGATTCGTATTCTTTGGCTTTCTCGTAGGCATCTTTTGGTTTCTGTGTGGAATAGATAATGACTTCATAACCGCCTCTGTTGAAAATATCTACTATATCAAGCAGGTTTGTTTTAATCTTGCCTTTGCCTGCCTTGGGATTGAAAACAAAGAGCATTTTTTTGTTCATTTCGAGCAACTCTCCTTTTTTCAGGGTTTAAATGCGTAGTTTTCAGAGTACGCAGATTTCTATTTATATAATATAAGAAAAAAGGGTGGAAAAGTCAATGGGGTTTGGCGGGCAAAAAGTTTAAGGATATCAGCAAATATTTTTGTATGGCAAGTTATATTTAAGCGTGATAGAATGAGAGGGTATTTTATTATAGAAAGGATTTGATTTTTATGATTAAGCTGATTGCTTCAGATATAGATGGGACTCTGGTGAAGGATGGGACTCTGGCTATTGACAGGGAGTATATGGAAGTTATCGGAAGGCTGATTGATAAGGGGATTGTGTTTGTGGCATGCTCTGGACGGCAGTACAGAAGTGAGAGAAAACTGTTTACCCCTGTCGCAGACAGACTGCTTTATATCTCTGACGGAGGAACTGTTGTACGGACTCCGAAGGAGGTTCTGAAAGTGGATACTCTGCCTGACGAAATCTGGAAAGGAATGTGTTCTATGGTAAGAGAGAATATGCCTTCCTGTGATTATTTTATTTCCACACCTGAACGCTGTTTCGCAGAAGACGGAGGCAGCCAGATGTTTCACTGGCTAAGAGATTCTTACGGATATGATATCCATGAAGTTCCGGAAATGTTAAAACTCGAGGGGCAGCAGGTAAATAAATTTGCTGTCTACCACCCCAACGCCTGCGAGGAAATGTGCGCCCCTTTATTCACTCCCACCTGGAAAGACAAAACAGTTATGGCTGCCGCCGGCAAGGAATGGATGGACTGTACTGCCCCAGGTTCCGGCAAAGGTCCTTCCGTCGCTTTCCTGCAGGAATATCTGGGAATTTCACCTGACGAAACCTGTACTTTCGGAGATAACCTCAACGATATTGAAATGCTTCAGAATGCCGGACTCAGCTACGCGGTTTCAAACTCCCGTCCGGAAGTCCGGGCTGCCGCCAAAAATACCTGCCCGCCCTACTGGGAAAACGGAGTTCTGCAAATTTTGAGGTCTTTCCTGTAAAAGATACGAATTACTCCAGTTCATACCAATACACAGCGCAGAAACATATTTTTAGCAGCTTAGAAGTTCTTAGGCTCCGAAACCGCACACGAAATGAAATATGTTTCTGCGCGTCCCCTTTTCAATATTTAAGCTTCCATTACCGCATCCTTCATAGCTTTCACATACTCTTTCACATACGGTACACAGTCCGCTCCATGTTCTGCACACAACTTAACAATAGCAGATCCCACAATAGCCCCGTCCGACTGTGCTGCCATCTTCTTCGCCTGCTCCGGCGTAGAAATACCAAATCCCACAGCACATGGAATATCCTTCACAGCCTTCACTAACTTCACCATAGCTCCGATATCCGTAGTAATATTAGTTCTTGTTCCTGTAACACCAAGAGAAGAAACACAATACACAAACCCTTCCGCATCCTTTGCAATCTGTGCGATCCTCTCATGAGAAGTCGGCGCGATCAGAGAGATCAGATCAATACCGTGTTTCTTGCAAACACTGTCAAATTCCTCTTTTTCCTCATACGGCACATCCGGCAGAATCAGACCGTCCATTCCGATCTCTGCAGCTGTTTTAATAAACCGCTCCGTTCCGTAAGAAAATACCACGTTTGCATAAGTCATAAACACCATAGGAACAGAACTGTTCTTTCTGATCTTTACCACCATGTCAAATACCTTATCTGTAGTCACACCACCGGAAAGTGCTCTCACATTTGCTCCCTGGATCACAGGTCCCTCTGCTGTAGGATCAGAAAACGGGATTCCAAGCTCGATCAGGTCTGCACCAGCTTCCTCCATTGCATAGACAAGCTGCTCTGTCACTTCCAGAGACGGATCTCCACAGGTAATAAACGGGATAAATGCCTTTCCTTTTTCAAATGCTTCTGTAATTCTCTTATTCATGGATATCCTCCCCTCTGTAACGCGCGATTGCTGCGCAGTCCTTATCTCCACGTCCGGAAATTGTAATGACCACGATCTGGTCTTTTCTCATCTGCGGAACAATTTTCTTTGCATAGGCTACTGCATGAGCACTTTCGATGGCAGGAATGATTCCCTCTGTTCTGGAGAGATATTCAAATGCCTCTACTGCTTCTTCGTCTGTGACAGGTACATATTCTGCACGTCCTGTATCATAGAGATGCGCATGTTCCGGTCCGATTCCCGGATAATCCAGACCTGCGGAAATGGAATATACAGGTGCGATCTGACCATATTCATCCTGGCAGAAATAAGATTTCATTCCATGGAAGATTCCCAGTTTGCCGGTTGCAATGGTAGCTGCTGTCTCTGCCGTATTTACGCCACGTCCTGCTGCCTCACATCCGATCAGACGGACATCTTTGTCATTGATAAAATTGTAGAATGTTCCGATCGCATTGGATCCGCCACCTACACATGCAAGAACTGCATCCGGAAGTCTGCCCTCTTTTTCAAGGATCTGCTCTTTGATTTCTTTGGAGATCACTGCCTGAAAATCGCGAACAATTGTAGGGAACGGATGAGGTCCCATTACAGAACCAAGTACATAATGTGTATCGGAAATACGATTTGTCCACTCTCTCATTGTCTCGGAAACAGCATCCTTCAGTGTTGCAGTACCGGAAGTAACTGCATTGACCTTTGCACCCAGAAGACGCATTCTGTATACATTTAATGCCTGACGTTCTGTGTCTTCTTTTCCCATGAAGATTTCACATTCCATACCCATAAGAGCTGCTGCTGTTGCTGTTGCCACACCATGCTGACCTGCGCCTGTTTCTGCAATGACACGGGTCTTGCCCATTTTTTTTGCAAGAAGTACCTGACCAAGTACATTGTTGATTTTGTGAGCACCTGTATGGTTTAAGTCTTCTCTCTTTAAGTATACTTTTGCTCCACCCAGATCTTCTGTCATGTGGGATGCAAAGTAGAGACGGGATGGTCTTCCTGCATATTCGTTCAGAAGCTCTGTAAGCTCTGCGTTAAACTCCGGGTCATCTTTATAGTGATTGTAGGCTTCTTCCAGTTCGATGACAGCATTCATCAGTGTTTCCGGAATGTACTGTCCTCCATGGATGCCGAATCTTCCTTTTGACATCTGTATATGTCCTCCTTATATGTAATCCCTGACCTGTCAGATGGTTCGGTCAGAATATTCTATGTTCTTTCTGAATTAGTCAAGCGGATATTCGCAATCCGCTTCGCTACTTGCTCATAACCAAATAACTGCTCCGCAGTTTATCAGAAGGAGCTTGCACTCCTCCTGATACAAGCAAGTCCCCACCCA
>OMEJ01000484.1_pt1 | contig 28975 bp, 29 predicted proteins | sample 1645361 | NCBI WGS metagenome assembly OMEJ01 (sample SAMEA103958156, study PRJEB25191) | human gut metagenome
TTATCATTTTAGCACTTTTGTTTCAATTCCATTTACGGATAATTGCGGAAGAACCTCTCGATGAATCCAGAATTCCGTCGCAGGCTCCCCCTGTACGGTCAGAGGCTTCCAGAATATGGATTTTATCCCCGGACATTCCGGCATCCCGGATCAGAAAACAGGCCGCCGCCAGAGAAGCCAGACCACCGCCGATTAACCAGGCCGACTTTTCTTCTATTCCCTCAGGTTTTTCAGGACGGGCAAATGCCTCATAATTGCCTTTGGAATAATAAATCCTCTGATTTTCTCCCTTTGCCCCTTTATTTTTACAGGAGGAATTGCTGTCCGTAAGCCTGTACATCCGTCCCTTTTTCCGGCTGGCCATCATAAGGACTGCTCCTGTTCCCGCAGCCATCATTCCTGCAGCCCCCGCCTTCCACATTTTTCCCTTTTTCATAGACTTTCCTTTCGTTTTTACCAAGTATCCGGCACAGGCCTTTCATTCGCCCATGCTGCAGATCTGATGATAGTCTGTACCGAAATCCGGATTTTTAATCGAAAAGCGTTTTTCTAATTCCAGGGCATTGGCTGGGAATGAATCTTACAGCCCTCTGACATGACAGCCTCCTGGAGCAGCAGAGCCATATAGCTGTCCTGAAGAGCATCCCTTAAAGGATAAATTTCTTTTCCCGAATCGAGATACTCTCTCATATCATAAAGCATACAGGCAATGGCATATTCATCCTCAATCTCATCCAGATACAGCTCAGGCTTCCAGCCCCGGACACAATCCCTTAAACGTTTTGTTTCAAGCTGTCTGTACCGTGAATCTAATTCCGGCATAAGATATAGGGTTTCAGGGAAATTTTCTTCTGTAAGCCTGTAAAGAATCTGATCCGTAAGCTCTCCTTTCTGTCCGCGAACGGTCACATGGCGGCTGCGTATAAAAGACCGGTACTGTTCCCCCGAAAAATCATAAAGCGCCGTCTTTCCGGAAGCAAATTCAAACAGAGCCATGATTCTCCCCCGGCTGCTTACAGAACCATCCGTAATAGCCCCCTGACGGGAATCTGTCTCTGTCAGCGGAAACGTAAACTGCTTTCCTATAACAGAAAAGCGTTCATGTCCCATCAAAAGATATTTTCTGATCAGACTGGCCCCATGGTATTCATGTACCAGCGACAGATACATGGAGTCTGGCTGCCCTATGGCTTCATTTTGAATCTGATGCAGTCCTGCCCTGAGTGTGGGACAATGAAAATACTGCTCGCAGACCTGAATTTTACAATGGTATTTCTCTTTTAATTCCCAGATTCGTCTTAACTGTTTCAGACTGCATCCAATCGGTGTTTCAGTAAGCACAGGATAGCCCATCAACGCCCATTTCTCTGCCACATCTGCAATATTCCCTTTATTTACTGCCACAACCACGAAATCCGGTTTGGAGTTTTTGCAGTCCTCGTCTGATACAGTTGTGGGAAAGCCTGTTTCCCCATGAACCTTTGCAGCCTTCTCCTCAGATCTGCATAATATGTATTTTAGTGTAAACAGCTCCGGATACCGTCTGGCAATTCTCCCGTAAAACATGGCTCTGAAGCCGGAGCCGATGATAACAAATGACAATGGTCTCATATTTCCTCCCTGATCCGTTTTTCCAGCTCCCTCTCATACTGCACTTCGTCTATCGGAAGAGAAACAGGCGCTCCCATCCAGGCAGAAAGATAGGCGGCATTGGTAAGCTCCAGAGAATTTAAGCCTTCCAGCCCATTGACTCTGACCGGACGTTTTTCCAAAACAGCCTGTGCAAAATCCGCCAGCATTTCCTCATAGGGTTCTTCATCCTGAGGAAATGTTTCCTCTGTAACTCTCTCCTTCAGTTCTTCTCTGGAATTGCAGGAAGCCGTCCTTTTATATTCTTCCAGATCCCGATCATACAGATGAAGGGTCAGATGGCTGTCCTCCAAAAGAAGCGTTCCCTTAGATCCCACAATTTCCAGCCGTTCGGTCCAGGTTCCTTCTCCCGTAGTAAGAATAAATACTGCTGTTTTCTTATCCGGATATTTCATCACAATCGTAGCCTCATCATCCACTGAAAAATCGTTATATTTTCCATAGGGAATCAAAGCGTAAAGGCTTTCCGGCATTCCAAAAAGCCACTGCCAGATATCAAGCAGGTGCTGTCCCTGGTTTAAAAGCGCACCGCCTCCTTCTCCCCTCCAGCTGCTTCGCCAGCTTCCGGATTTATGATAATGCCAGGTTCTGTAATATCTGGAGTTCTCCATCAGAATGCGGCGGATCTGTCCCAGAGTCCCACTTTCAAGAAGCTCATGGATCCGTTCGTACTTTGGATACATCCTCTGATGAAACATCATTGCAAAAACAAGATCCTTCTCTTCTGCCTTCTGACGGATCTTCAGGCACTGCCCCATGGAAACGCCTATGGGCTTATCACAGAATATATGCTTTCCCTTATCAAATGCCTGTATAATCATCTCCGGATGCAGCTTATGGGGCGTAACTATAAGACAGGCGTCAAACAGCTCTGAGGCGTCAAACAACTTCTCTGTGTCCTGAAAGACAGGAATCTCTCCGCCAAGCTCCGCTTTTGCCCACTGACTGCTTTCATGGCTCCTGCAGCAGACTGCCCCAAGACACATCCCGGAAATCCTTCCCTCCTGTATCATTTTCGCATATTTTTTTCCCATTGTACCGATCCCAATAACGGCCATTCTGATTTTTTCCATCCCGTTTCCCTTCCTTTCTGTTTTAAGCAGCAGGCGGGCCGGAAAACGTTTCCCGGCCCGCCTGATTCATCATTTAGTTATTCTGCAGCCTACTCAATGGGTTCAAAATCAGCTGCGCCATGCTTGCACAACGGGCAGATAATATCATCCGGCAGAGTATCTCCCTCATAGATATAGCCGCATACCTTGCACACAAAGCCCTTCTTGCCATCTGTCTGAGGCTTCGGCTTTACATTGTTCTGATAATAGGTGTAGGTCATGGTCTCCCGATCGCTCATCACCCTTGCTTCTGTTACGGAGCAGATAAACATACCGTGAGTATCCAGATCCACATACTGATCTACCTTTAATGACATAAAGGCATTGATATACTTGGGCAGGAAAGCCAGGCCATTGTCCGAACGGCAGATCTTCATACCTGCAAATTTATCTGCCTGACGTCCGCTTTGGAATCCAAAGGTTTCAAATATCTTGAAGGGAGCTTCCACGGACAGGCAGTTTACATTCATAATACCGGTCTGCTTGATCACATGATGGGAATAGTTGGCCTTGTTAATATTCACAGCTACCCGCAGAGGCGTATCTGTCAGCTGCGTTACCGTATTTACAATGAGGCCGTTATCCCTTGTTCCGTCATTTGAGGTCACTACATAAAGGCCATAGCCGATCTTAAAGAGAGCCTTCATATCATGCTTATTTGCCGTGACCTGAGAACGGGCAATATACTCCTCACAGAGTTCAGCAGCCATTCTGTCAATCTGCTCTCTGTTCTCACTGCTCAGTGAGGACTGAATGGTAATTTTATCCTTTAACCAGGTAATATCCTTTGACTTTTCAAACATAGACTTCATGGTCTTTGCCGCCAAAGGTGCCCAGGAACCATTTTCAATCAGGCCGATGGTGCGCTTGCAGTATCCCCGCTCTGTCAGATGGTCAATAAAGGTTCTCATAAACGGGAAAATCTCCGCATTGTAAGTAGTAGTTGCCAGTACCAGCTTTCCGTAGCGGAAGGCATTTTCCACTGCCTTTGACAGATCCATACGGGCCAAGTCGCAGACTACTACCTCCGGACAATTTTTTTCACGCAGTCTGGAGGCCAAAAGCTCAACTGCCTTCTTTGTATTTCCATAGACAGAGGTATACGCAATAACCACACCCTCTGACTCTGCCTCATAGGAGGACCAGATATTATATTTTTCAAGATAATGCCCCAGATTTTCCTTGAGAACCGGTCCGTGAAGAGGGCAGATCGTCTGGATATCAAGGGCTGCAGCTGCCTTTAAAAGCTTCTGCACCTGTGCACCGTATTTTCCCACAATACCGATATAATAGCGGCGGGCTTCATCGTCCCAGTCCTCCTCTGCATCCAGAGCACCGAATTTTCCAAAACCATCCGCAGAAAACAGCACCTTATCTGTACTGTCATATGTCACCATAACCTCCGGCCAATGTACCATAGGCGCAAATACAAAGGTCAGTACATGAGAACCCAGAGTAAGCGTATCTCCGTTTTTCACCTCAAGAGTATGTCCCTCCAAATTCATATCCGGAAAAAACTGTCCCATCATGGCAAACGCCTTGGCGTTGGATACAATGGTTGTATTGGGATAATTTTTCATGAAATTATAAATATTTGCGGAATGATCCGGCTCCATATGCTGGATAATCAGATAATCCGGCGCCTTTCCCTTCAAAATACCGGACAGATTGTCCAGCCATTCGTGAGTGAATCTGGCATCAACCGTATCCATAACAGCACACTTCTCATCGCAAATCACATAGGAGTTATAGCACATCCCGTTGGGAACCTTATACTGTCCTTCAAAAAGATCTACGCTGTGATCATTAACGCCTGCATAAATAATATCTCTGGTAATTTCCATTATTATGCCCCTTTCTTCGTGATAGCTTTATTCTACCACGAATATGACTATTTTTCTATTTAAATCAGGTCTCATATTGTTAATTTTTTATTAATCCTCCCAGAGCATAACATATTCCTTCTGCCCTGTCATCTCATCGGTTTCCTCCATCTGAATCCGGAAGCTCTCCCTCTGATAAAAACGTACAGCTCTGGTATTTTTTGCATATACCCTCAGAGTCAGTCTGGAATGCTGCTTTTTTATATAGTCAAGGAGACGGCCCCCTATCCCCTGTGACCAACTCTGGCTTTGAACAAAAATCCCCGCAATATACTCTCCGTCCAGTCCCACAAAGCCCTGAACTTTTCCTGAACCCTCTTCTTCCCATACATAAATTTCAGCCTCTGCAAGCATTCCCCTCACCGCTTCAAAATGATCCCTCCAGTATGAGGAAGGAATAAAATCATGTGCCTTAATATTTGTATCCAGCCAAATCAACACAACCAGATCAAGATCTGATTGTTTCATACTACGTATCATACTATACTCTCCAATTTTAAATTTTCTAACAGCAAAAAGCACCCGCATCGTCTAAACCACGCAGGTGCCTTTTAATTTACAACTTTTTATTGGTTGGCGCAAGTTTTTTATTTCTTTTTCAAGATTCATTATACTGCTTATGCTTATAAATATATCAGAACATTTTTCCAAGTGTACAGATATGGCTAAAAATTACATCTTAAATATAACGGCAAATATGATCCACTGCTATATCTGAAAACCCATAGGTTTCCGCCTTTGTCATTTTTCCATTGCAAACCTCTATGACTTCCTTTAACAATCGTTCTCCCGCTTCTTCAATCGTACAGGTTCCTTCCATTATCTCACATACACCTATATCAATGTTATCATGCATACGTTCAAACGTATCTCGATTTCCGGTTACTTTAAGAACTGGTGCCAGCGCATGTCCCGTTGGTGTTCCCCTGCCTGTGGTAAACACAATAAGACTGCCCCCCCTGCTACCATTGAGGTAACAGATGCAATATCATAGCCAGGAGTATCCTTAATAATTGCGCCTTGTTTTGTAGGTCTTGCTGTCTCAGGCAGAACTTCCACAATGGGCCTTGTACCTCCTTTACGGATACATCCCAAACTTTTTTCTTCCAATGTAGATAATCCCCCTGTTTTATTTCCCGGTGTCGGCTGGCCTGTCCGGCAGTCCTGTCCTGCTAAAGCCAGATGCTTCTCATAATCTTTACAAATCTGGATAATCTGATTATGAATCTCAGGAGTTGCACCACGTTTTGCTCACTTAGACAAATTTTATTATCTATTTACAATAGTTATATGATTTAGAAGCAGAAGTCAACATTTTTCATTATTTTCTTTATAAAGTTGTATGTTTTATAGCTATTTTTACATTAGTTGTAATTTATATCTTTTTATATTTTGACGTTTTATACAATCAGCCCCCGGTCTGTGTGGTCATTTTATCATTTTTTTGGTATTTTGCGTCCTGTTTTATGTTTTTTTACAATTAAATGCTGTCCAGGTGAACAATAACCACTTCCGGCCTGTTATTAAACCGTACCGGAATGATACTGCTTCCTATTCCTCTGCTGACAATCATAGTTGTACGGTTTTCTGAATAGGCTCCTGCATCATATTTGGGAAAAATCCCCTGACCAGGCGCGATCAATCCACCGATAAAAGGCAACCTGAACTGTCCGCCATGGGCGTGTCCGCTTAATACCAGATCAATGCTTTCGGACACATAAGTTCTGAAATACTCCGGTCTGTGAGACAGCAAAATGCAGTAATCTTCCGTAAGCTTCATCCCCTTTATTTTATTTTTTAATGCGCTTTCTTTTTCAGATAAATTCCCAGTGGTAAAATCCGGATCGTCCAGACCTGCAATCTGTATCCTTTCATTATCCTTCATAAGCCCTACGGATCTGTCATGCAGGATGATAACACCTGTATCAAGCAGTTTTTCCTCTAATTCCTGATACCGTCCGCCAATCCACGCTTCATGGTTTCCTGTCACATAATAGCATGGTGCAATCTCTGTAAGTCTTTTTATCAGCTCCTCCGCTATTTTCATATCGGTTCTTTTGGAATCTACAAAATCTCCAGTTACAGCAATCATATCCGGACTTTCTTTTTTGATTATGGACGTCAAACGGCAATTATTTTCTCCATACTCCCCATTATGCAGATCCGATACAACGGCGATTTTGTATTGGTCAAATGCAGCCGGAAGACTGTCGCTTAAAACAGTATAATGTGTAATACCAACCGTGTTATTCTGCCAGCCGGTCCATATTATCAACGCCGCTGCTACCGCCGCCAGTTTTATATGTTTCACTATTTTCACCTCCGGGGAAATTTCGTCTATGATCCATCCGTTATTTAAAAATCAAATACAGTGCAAGGATAATCCCATTCATCTATCTACCATTTTCTTCCTTAGCGTGTTTCTGTTTTACCTTTCATCTGTGTTCTTTTCCATCACCTGGGTAATCTGCTCATAGCCATGTCTATGCAGAACCCTGCTCCAGTACAGGCCAAACCAGATCCTGATATACACCTGCATTATAATCTATAGATTAATGCATCGTAAAGCGCAAATCCGTTTCAAACCGCAAAAAACCCTTGAAAATGCCCATTTCTGAGCTTTTCAAGGGTTTTAACCTAGATTTTATTCAGGAAATTACTTACCCATCTGAGCCGCAACCTCAGCTGCAAAATCCTCATTCTTCTTCTCAAGACCCTCGCCGGTCTCGAAACGAACGAACTTCTTGATCTTAACGTCTGCATTGTTTGCCTTTGCAACAGCTGCAACATACTGAGCTACACTCTGCTTGCCATCCTCAGCCTTTACATAAACCTGATCTAACAGACAGAATTCCTTTAATTCTTTGTTGATACGTCCCTGGATCATTCCCTGGATTACCTTCTCAGGCTTGGAAGCCTCTTTAGGATCATTCTGGATCTGAGCCATCAGGATGCTCTTCTCATGCTCGATGAAAGCCTCGTCAACCTCATCTCTGCTGGTGAACTGCGGCTTTAATGCAGCTGCCTGCATAGCTACGTTTCTAGCCATCTCTTTGATCTCGTCATTTACAACGTTGGTCTCAACGTCAACCAGAACGCCGATCTTTCCGCCTGCATGGATGTAGGAAGCAACAAAACCGTTCTCCTCTGTTACCTTCTCAAAACGGCGGATATTCATGTTCTCGCCGATGATGGAAATCTGAGAGGAAAGAGCCTCTTTTACAGTCAGGGACTCATCCTTAGCCCACTTCTCAGCCATAAAGCTGTCCATATCAGCTGCGGAAGAAGCCAGAGCCTGTGCTGCTACGTCTGCAACGTATGCCTGGAATACGGCATTCTTTGCAACGAAGTCAGTCTCAGCATTAACCTCTACTACTACTGCGGTCTTCTCATCAGCAGTCAGTAATGTATCTACGATACCCTCAGCCGCAATACGTCCAGCCTTCTTAGCTGCGCCTGCAAGTCCCTTTTCTCTTAAGAACTCAACAGCCTTTTCCATATCGCCGTCTGTAGCTGCAAGAGCCTTCTTGCAGTCCATCATTCCGGCACCGGTCATCTCTCTCAACTCTTTTACCATTGCTGCGGTTACTGCCATCTTGTCATCCTCCAATATTAAAAGTTTTAATTACGCCTCTGCACCCTCTGCTTCAAATGCATCTGCAGGTACTTCGATCTCCATTGCGCCCTCTAAAACTTCGCCCTGCTTAGCCTCGATCACAGCGTCAGCCATCTTGGAAACGATCAGCTTAACGGCTCTGATAGCGTCGTCATTGCCAGGGATCACATAATCTAACTCTTCAGGATCGCAGTTTGTATCAACGATACCTAACAGGGTGATACCCAGAGTATGAGCCTCCTGAATACAGATGTGCTCCTTCTTGGGATCTACTACGAAGATTGCGTCTGGAAGCTTCTTCATATCCTTGATTCCGCCCAGGTTCTTCTCTAACTTGTCCCATTCCTTCTTTAACTCGATTACTTCCTTCTTTGGAAGAACATCAAAGGTTCCGTCCTCAGACATAGCCTCGATCTCTTTCAGTCTTGCAATACGGCTCTGGATGGTCTTGAAGTTGGTCAGCATACCGCCTAACCATCTCTCGTTTACATAGTACATACCGCAGCGCTCTGCCTCAGTCTTGATTGCTTCCTGAGCCTGCTTCTTTGTACCTACGAACAGGATAGTGCCGCCCTCAGCTGCGATATCAGATACAGCCTTGTAAGCCTCATCTACCTTTCCTACAGACTTCTGTAAGTCAATGATGTAGATGCCGTTTCTCTCTGTGTAGATGTATGGAGCCATCTTAGGGTTCCATCTTCTTGTCTGGTGACCGAAGTGTACACCAGCTTCCAGTAACTGCTTCATAGAAATTACGCTCATGTTTATACCTCCGTTTGGTTTTTAGCCGAACCGCTGAGCATGGGTTCCGGCATCGTCCGCCTGCTTCTCATGCTTCTTCAGAAGACCTCAGGCTCTGCCCCAGGCACCTTTCCGAAAAATCCACAGACGTGTTTTTTCAGCCTTTCTACTATATCATAAAAAAAGACAGCTTGCAAGCACTTTTTGCAAACTGTCCTTTATCTTTTTGATAAAATCCTATTTCAGATTTGAATTAGACGCCTTAATGGCCTTTAACTCATCAAACACCACGTCGTTGAGAACCTTGATATAGGTACCCTTCATGCCGGAGGAACGTGACTCAATCACACCGGCGCTTTCAAACTTGCGAAGTGCATTTACGATCACAGAGCGGGTAATACCAACCCTGTCTGCAATCTTGCTGGCTACCAGAATGCCCTCATTTCCGTTAAGCTCTTCAAAAATATGGATAATGGCTTCCAGCTCCGAGAAAGACAGGGTGCTGATGGCAGACTTTACAATCTGAACTTTTCTTGTCTCCTCTGCATTTTCCTCATTCACAGAGCGCATCATCTCAAGTCCTACCACCGTAGTGCCGTATTCGCTGAGGATGATATCATCAATATCATACTGGCTGTCTGATTTATAAATAAATAATGTACCCAGACGCTCCCCTGCAATATCGATGGGGGTAATAATGGCCTGATACTTTTTCACGTTCTCCTCCGCAAAGCCCAGCGTTGCCAGGTTTACGTTCTCCTTTGTAGACAAAACACTGAGAAGACGTTCATTTAACATTTTGTCAACAAAGCCGCCTACCTGATCTTCGATCAGCTCCTCGATCTCATCCACGCCTGGGCAGAGACTTACGCCAAGGACTTTGCCCTTCCTGCTGATAACAAGGATATTGGATAACAGGATCTCACTCAAAACTTTGCAGATGTCATTAAAAACAACCTTATGTGAATTGTTGTTATGCAATAGCTTGTTGATTTTTCTTGTTTTGTCCAACAATTGAACGCTCATAATCGAAACCCTCCTTATCTCAAAGGTATACTATACTAATAATTGAATTTTAGCACAATTTCAAAGCAATAACAAGAGTTTTTTGAAGTTTTCGATTATTTTAAGATATTTGTCTTTTTCTACTTTTCTTTTTCTGCCGGATCCATACGATAACCGCAGGTTTCATCCGCGCAGAGCAGCTTACTGCCCTTTTCTACCATATAAGAGCCGCACTTGGGACATTTTTGAGTGGAAGGCTTCTGCCAGGACATGAAGTCACAGTCCGGATTTGCCTCACAGCCGTAATAAAGACGGCCCTTTTTCGTCTTCTTGCGCACCACCTCTTTGCCGCACTTGGGACAGGGAACGCCGATCTTCTCCAGATAGGGTTTCGTATTTTTGCAGTCCGGAAAGCCAGGGCAGGCCAGGAACTTTCCATGGGGACCGTATTTGATCACCATGTTCCTTCCGCAGAGTTCACAGATTTCATCCGTAACCTCATCCTCGATCTTAACCGATTCCAGCTCCTTTTCCGCGATCGTTACCGCCTCGTCCAGATCTGGATAAAAATTACTTACCACGGTTTTCCATGCCACCGTGCCGTCTGCCACCTTATCCAGAAGGGATTCCATATTTGCGGTAAAGCTCACATCTACAATGCTTGGGAAGGACTGCTTCATGATCCGGTTTACTACCTCTCCCAGCTCTGTCACATAAAGATTTTTATTTTCCTTTGCAACATAGCGTCTGGCAATAATGGTAGTAATGGTGGGCGCATAGGTACTGGGACGTCCGATCCCCTGCTCCTCCAGCGCCTTTACAAGGGAAGCCTCTGTATAGTGAGCCGGCGGCTGGGTAAAATGCTGGCTGGGCTCCAGTTTTTCCAGAGAAAGCGCACTTCCCTTTTCCATGGCTCCCATGGTCTGGCCCTTCTCCTCTTCATCATCTGCATCTACATATACAGACATAAAACCGTCAAAGGACAGCCGGGACGCAGCTGCACTGAACAGCTGGTTTCCTCCCCGGATTTTTACCATGGTCGTCTCATACACGGCCGGAGCCATGCGGCTGGCAGCAAAACGCTTCCAGATCAGCTGATACAGACGGAAAAGGTCTCTTGGAAGAGACTCCTTTACCATTACAGGAGTAAGGGATATATCGGTAGGGCGGATAGCCTCATGAGCATCCTGGATCTTTCCCGCATTCTTTTTGGCCGGTTCGCCTGCAGCCATATAGTTTTCTCCATAGTGCTCTTTTACAAAGGCTCTTGCCGCAGCATCTGCTTCTTCCGCGATACGGGTAGAATCGGTTCGCAGATAAGTGATCAAACCAATGGTGCCGTGCCCCTTTACCTCTACGCCCTCATAAAGCTGCTGAGCCAGGCGCATGGTCTTCTGGGTCGAAAAATTAAGAGCCTTTGAGGCTTCCTGCTGCATGGTACTGGTGGTAAACGGAATCGGTGCTTTTTTCACACGCTCTCCCTTTTTCACCTCATCCACAAGGTAGGATACGTTTTCTAAATCCTTCATAACCGCATCCAGCTCTGCCTTGCTGCGGATCACCGTCTTTGCGCCCTTTGCCTTTTCCTCCTTTCCGCTGTCTGCAGGGCCGTAATAACGGGCAGTCAGAGGCTTTTTCATTCCGGCAATTTTAAAGGACGCGTCCAAGTTCCAGTATTCCTCAGGAATAAATGCATTAATCTCATCCTCACGGTCGCAGATCATGCGCAGGGCCACAGACTGAACGCGGCCGGCGCTTAAGCCTCTCTTAACCTTTGCCCATAAAAGCGGACTGATGCGGTAGCCTACCATACGGTCCAACATCCTGCGGGTCTGCTGAGCATTGACTAGATTCATATCCAGCGTTCTCGGAGCCTTTAAGGAAGCCTTTACTGCATTTTTAGTAATCTCATTAAAGCTGATGCGGTAAACGGATTTATTCTTTACCTCATCCAGCTTTAAAGCCTTCATCAGATGCCATGAAATGGCTTCTCCCTCACGGTCCGGGTCCGTTGCCAGATAGATCTTATCTGCCTTTTTTACCTCCTTGCGCAGCTTCGCAAGAACATCTCCCTTTCCGCGGATCGTAATATATTTCGGTTCATAACCATGCTCCGGATCAAAGCCAAGCTGGCTTTTAGGCAGATCCCTTACATGGCCTCCGGAAGCGTCTACCTCGTAGCTGCTTCCCAGAAACTTTTTTATGGTTTTCACCTTTGCAGGTGATTCTACGATTACCAGATGATTCGCCATGGTGTAAAACTCCTTATTTTGTGTTACTGATTCTTTCTGTCAGTTTCCCCTTGGGGCCATATCATAAATCCCCTCTGACATAGTACAGACCTGTTGTCCGCACTGCATAACCTTCCAGCTCCAGAGTGAGAAGGACATCCATGGACTGGCTTACAGAAAGTCCTGCCCTCGCTGCGATTTCCTCTGCATGGAGCGGTTCGGAATCCAAGCAACTATACACCATTTTTTCATGCTTTGCAAGTCCCTTCTCAATTTTTTCCCCCGCCCGGTCTTTCTTTTTGTAGGAAATGCCCATGTTTTCCAAAAGGTTTTCCGCAGACAGGAGGACAAAAGCACCGGAAGCGATAAGCTGATTGCAGCCTTCGCTTAAGGAATCTGTAATCCGTCCCGGAACCGCATAAATATCCTTTCCCTGATCCAGTCCTGTTTGTGCTGTAATCAGGGAACCGCTCTTTTTTCTGGCCTCTATCACCAAAACTGCGTCTGAAAGACCGCTGATGATCCGGTTTCTCATGGGGAAATTGCGGGCCAGAGGCGGGGTATCCGGGGGATACTCCGATATAAGACCGCCCTGTTCCCCAATTTGAGTATACAGGCTGTAATTGGACCTGGGATAACAGATATTTACGCCGCAGCCCAGAACTGCAAAGGTTTTTCCACCTCCATCCAAAGCGCCTTTATGTCCGGCTCCATCGATTCCCCTGGCCAGGCCGCTGATGATCGTTACGCCTGCCTCTGCCAGTTCTTTCGCCATACGCTCTGCCGTCTGCCGGCCATAAGCCGAACACTCCCTGGCACCGATAATAGCCGCCGCCGGTTCATCTTCTTTTGGGAGATCTCCTTTCACATACAAAGCAGCCGGAAAGTCATACATGGAAAGAAGATGGGACGGATAATCCGGATCCAGATGCGTGATAAAACGGATTCCTTTTTCTGCCAGACGGTAATATTCCTCTTCCATCGGATAAAATTCCTTTTTCCAGGCATCATACCGTATGCAGCTTTCCTCCGTCTTTAAGATCCCCGCTTTTTGAAGTTCCATTCCTTCTATATAATATGCATTTCGATAGCTTCCTGCAAATGCTCCGATCCGTTTTACAGTCACAGCTCCCATTCCCTCCATCCGGATGAGCCAGTGCAAAAACAGCCGTTCTAATTCTTCTCCCGTCCCCATAATCGTCCCTCCAGTGTGCGGTATCCAAATGCCTCTGCCAGGTGTTCCCGCCTGATATTTTTCTCTCCTGCCAGATCCGCTATGGTTCTGGCTGTCTTTAAAACCTTATGATAACTTCTGGCACTTAATCCTCTTATTTCATAAACTTTTTCGGCAAACTCCCGTTCCCTTTCTCCCAACGGACAAAAACGCCGGATTTCCGTCGGCCCCATCCGGCTGTTAAAGCGGATTTTCGTTCCTTCAAAGCGCTTTTTCTGTATTTTTACGGCCCGTTCCACCCGTGTGCGGATCTCTTTTGAGGATTCATTTTCCGCCGGAGTCTCTTCCAGTTCTCGAAAGGAAACGGGAGCCGCCTCCACCCCCATATCGAAGCGCTCTAAAATGGGGCGGGACAGCCTTCTTAAATACCCCTGAATCTGCGCTTCTGTACAGCTGCACCGGTTACGGTCCGGAAAAAAGCCGCAGGGACAGGGATTCATGGCTCCCACAATGAGAAAATCCGCCGGAAACTCACAGCTCCCCCAGACACGGCTGATCACAATTTTCCGTTCTTCCAGAGGCTGGCGTAGCGCCTCTATGGCGCCGCGGCCAAAATGAGGCAGCTCATCTAAAAACAGCACACCTCCCGAAGCAAGTGAAAATTCTCCGGGAACCGGAAAGCGGCCGCCTCCCGTAAGACCCTGAGGAGAAATCGTATGGTGGGGACTGCGAAAGGGCCGCTTAGAAAGCAGCGGACGCCCAGGGGGAAGCTTGCCGCAGACGCTGTAAATTCTGGATATCTCTATATCCTCTTCTCTGGTGAGACCAGGAAGAATCGTGGGGATACGGGAGGCTACCATAGATTTTCCGGTTCCCGCACTGCCGCACATCAAAAGTCCGTGCATTCCCGCCGCAGCCACCTCTGCGGCCCGCCGCAGCACTCCCTGCCCGTTTATTTCCTTAAAATCGACCAAATCTCCTTCGCAGGATCTATCCTTCTCCTCCTCTTCTGTCTCCTCTTTCTGTCCTGTACTTTTCCAGTCCGGCCTGGCCAGCGTCTGGACCAGCTCTTTCAGCGAGCGGATCCCGATGATCTGTATTCCTTTTATGAGCCTCCCTTCCCTTTCATTTTCCCCCGGCAGGATACACTGTCTCAATCCCCCTGCTCTTGCGGCCTCCGTATGGACCAGAACTCCCGGAACTGGTTTTACGCTTCCATCCAGCCCCAGCTCTCCAATCACAAGACATTCTCCCAGTCCGCCTGTATCTAAGACCCCAAAAGCACCTAATACTGCGACTGCAATGGGAAGATCAAAGGCCGTTCCTCCCTTTTTCACACCTGCCGGCGACAAATTTACCGTAATCTTTTTAGCCGGAAGCTGAAAGCCGGAATTTTTTAACGCGGTCCGGACCCGCTCCTGTGCTTCCCTGACCTCTGTGGACAGCTGACCGGATATGGAAAAACCTGGAAGACCATTTGCCACATCCGCCTCCACAGACACCGGATATGCCCCGATTCCCTGTATTCCGCTGCTGTTAATCCTTGTAAACATAAACCCTCCTCCTGTTTCGTTAAAAAGGTACACTTCGCCCCTGACTCGCCAATGGTAAACGGGAATAAAAAAGATAAAACCAATGAAATTCAGATATGATCAAACAGATTTGAAAAATTTGTTTAATAGATCAAACAGATATTTTTACTATACCGGATAACCTGCAAAATAGCAAGTAAAATTTAAGAGCCATACCAGCCGTTGGAACTCTGTCCGCTTCTGCTGATATGGCTCCTGTATTTTATTCTCTGTAGCCGTCCGGATTCATGGACTGCCATCTCCAGGAATCGGCACACATTTCCTCAATTCCCTTTTCAGCAACCCAGCCTAACTCCTCTTTTGCCTTTGTGCAGTCCGAGTAGCAGGTTGCGATATCTCCGGCCCTGCGGGGCTGAATTTCATACTTTAAAGTTTTGTGGCAGGCTTTTTCATAGGCATGAAGCACATCAAGGACGCTGTAGCCTACGCCTGTACCCAGGTTGTAGATGCTGACACCCTCTTTGGATTCCAGCTTCTTCATGGCCTTTACATGGCCTTTCGCAAGGTCTACCACATGGATATAATCTCTTACGCCTGTGCCGTCCGGTGTGTCATAATCATTTCCGAATACATTTAAATGATCTCTCTTACCGATCGCTACCTGCGCAATATAGGGGACAAGATTGTTCGGAATTCCCTTGGGATCCTCTCCGATCCTTCCGCTCTCATGGGCGCCGATTGGGTTAAAGTAACGCAGCAGCACTACATTCCACTCCGGATCTGCAGTATGGAAATCCGTCAGGATCTGCTCCAGCATTCCCTTGGTGCGTCCGTAGGGATTGGTAATCTCACCCTTGGGACATTTCTCTGTAATGGGGATCTGTGCAGGATCGCCATATACCGTTGCAGAAGAGCTGAATACAATGTTCTTTACGCCGTGATTTCTCATCTCATCACACAGGATCAGCGTTCCTGTAATATTATTGTGATAATATTCCAGAGGCTTCTGAACGGATTCACCTACTGCCTTTAAGCCTGCAAAATGGATCACAGCCTGGATGGATTCCTGATCGAAAATCCTTTTTACCGCCTCGCGGTCCAGCAGATCTGCCTGATAAAATTTCAGCTTCTTTCCCGTGATCTCCTCAACACGCTCCAGGGCCTTCTCACTGGAATTGTAAAGATTGTCTACGACTACTACCTCATAGCCTGCATTCAGCAGCTCTACGCAGGTATGGCTTCCGATATATCCGGCGCCTCCCGTTACTAAAACAGCCATGTCATTTCCTCCTTATCCTGTCTTTCCTACTCAGTATAAACGGAAATCATTTCCATGACAATGCATATTTTTTTAATTTATTTACACTTTTATCCTGTATTTTAGATATTTATGGCGCTGCCGCTTAAAAATGCTCAAATTCTGCCCGAAGCTTCCCTATCGCCCGCTTTTCAATCCGGCTGACATAGCGACTCGCCTATTGTAAACGATTGGCCCTAAGAAATCGCTTCCAACTCACGGAAGCGGAATTTGATGATGATTTGTTTGTCTTCGGTCAGTTCTACTCGTTCGATGAGACTGACCAAGAGTTCCCGGCTGGTGTAAGCGGAATCCAGAAATTGCTGAACCAGTTCTCTGGCTCGGTCTTCGTTGCTGACCGGACTTTCTTTCTGTGACTCCAGTTCCTTCAACTTTTCTTCCAGAGAAGTTCTATCTATTTTCACTCGCTGATAGATGCGTTCAAAGTCGGCTTCTGCAAGCAGGCCAGTTAGACGATCCATATACATCTTATCCAGGTTGGCAGTCAGACTGTCGATCTTACTTTGAATGGATTGGATCTCGGCTTCGTGGTTTTCTGCCTTGCGAGCCTTTTCCACGGCATCAGCAGCAATAGGCTGAAGCTTCTTGGGATCAAGATAGGCTTCGCAAACCTCTCTCACTTTTGCCAGAACAGCTTCGGTGACAACCTGCTCTTTGATGGAATGGCAGGAACAAACGCCAGCTTTCGTGAAGCGTTGATAGGTTCTGCAGACGAAGAACAGTCGATCTTCACCGGATACTGGCGGTCGGTTCAGCACCGCCATGGGATAGCCACACTCATGGCAGAAGATTAAACCTTTTAATAAGAAGTCATAGGTTCTGCTACGAGTGTGCTTTCGGCTGTTGACCAACATCCGCACTTTCTGAAATGTCTCCTTATCGATCAGCGGTTCATGGGTGTTTTCAACCACAACCCAGTTTTCACGATCTTGTTTCAGACATTTCTTGGACTTGTAACTGATTTTCACCGTCCGTCCCTGAACCATGTTGCCCAGGTAGGTTTCATTCTGGAGCATTTCAGAAATGCGTTCGCTGGACCAGAGTCCGGCATAAGGGCCTTTGCGTCCCATGTTCCAGCCACAGTAAGTTGCGGGCGTTGGAACACCTTCTTCATTGAGAGTTGCTGCAATCTTTCGGCAGCTCATGCCGTCCAATGCCATGGCAAAGATCCTGCGTACCACTGGAGCCACTTCCTCGTCGATGACGATTTTGTTTTTCTCCGTGGGATGCATCTTATAGCCATACATGGGCTTACCGCCAATGAACTGACCTTTGCGCTGCTTATCTCGCTTGACAGATTTGATCTTCTTGGAAATGTCTTTTGCGTACATGTCGTTCATAATAGCACGGAACGGAGTGATGTCATTGGCTGTGGACTCCACACCAGTGTCGATTCCATCCAGTAAGGAAATGTAGCGCACTCTCTTTTCAGGGAAGTACCGCTCCATATAGTGGCCGGTCATGATATAGTCACGACCCAGTCGGGACAGGTCTTTGGTGATGACCATATTGACCTTCTTGGCTTCAATGTCACCGATCATGCGCTGGAAGTCTGGGCGGTCAAAACTGGTGCCGCTCCAACCGTCATCAATATAGGTATCGTAGACGGATAGGCGATGCTGTTGCACGAATTCATTGAGCAGGGATTTCTGGTTGGTTACACTTTGGGATGGTCCTTCGGTTTCATCCTCCTTCGATAATCGGATGTACAATGCGACATGGTAATCCATTGGGTTGCTTATTTCTAAGTACATAGGTTCCTCCTTGAAATAAGCGACCACTCATCGCAAACATTGTACAACAGGCTTCTCAGGTATCGCAAGGATGCGGATAAGATAAAGCCGAAAAGACTCCTCCAGCAGCTCTGCGAGGCTCTTTTCGGCTTCGGTATATGTGCAATGTACTACAGGCAAGGTTTGTTTCATACGTTCTACCTCCTTTGTTCATCGTATGTAAAGGGGCAGATTTTCTTGCCTGTCCATGTTGTGAAATTGGAGCCATTCCCTAAAAGTGTGCAGATGCACAGTTTTAGGGAATAGGAAAGCCGTGTCTGTTGACACGGCTCCATACGATGTTGTTTTCTGGTGAAAAAATGATAGAATTATTTATAAGAAAAACTCATTCTGATTTCAGGAGAATTATATATGAACACGAAATTATTTACAGATGCCCTGTCTGCTCTATTGGGTCAATTTACCCCAGGAAACCTCGGATCACGATTGTTCATGGAAAGATCCGAATTAGAAACACCTGAAAATTTTCTGGTCTGGTTTCATGAACGATTCCATTATTTACAGGTTGTATTTACGCCGTATGGCCATTTGAAGTGGGCTTCATATCGCACATCGACGGCAGATATAGTTGAAGCATGGGCAAATCTATCGCTTATGTTAAATCAACCAAGAAAATTGCCAATTAAAGAGTATTTGCTCAATGATACACCAGAAAGTGTAAAACTGGCATATAACATTTGGATTCACGATTTAAAGAATGATATTTACAAAATTGTAGAGCAGGGTGTTACCTCATATGGAAATATGTCTTTATTTGCTGGACTAACCTATGAAACCTGCTGTCCAAAAGTAATGCTACATGGCCAAGAACACCGTATGCGTGGAATTGACATACTTGAAAGCTTCGCAAAATTCGAAGAAGCAATGCTGGGTGAGATAATTACTGGCAAAACATTGGATGATTTAATCGATCCGAACAAATTAAACCCAGAATACTATTCCGCACTATATTATTTTCTTGAAACACTTGGACCAGAACGGTTAATTGAATTCCCCATTGTCTGTGAACTTGCTCTTGCAACAGCTCACATTCCTTCACCTTCTTCTGTAGAAAACTTTCAGAAATACGCTCCTAACTGGCGTTTCATAAAGCTGGTAGAAAAGCTTAAAAGCATCGAAAATCTTCCAGCTATCGATTATAACGACAACACGTCCTACTTCGATTACGCCAATACGGTTCTTCTGGCATGTGGGTTTGAAACATTAGAGGAAGCTTGGGTAGCTGCAGAAGAATACGCTGAAATGTCAGATCTTACAATGGCAGAAGAAATGAAAGCTGCAATTGAGTATAAGAAAAAACATCCTTGGATGCTTTCATATCCAATGTGCAATGAGGATGATTTTTTCTCTGCGGAGTTTAATCGATTCGAGCCTTACTTCACAATTATGGATGATGGTATCAGTTATAACTCAGCTCATGTCCGTTCTGAAGAATTAATAGTTGAGAATCACCTACAAGCTTTGTCACAACAGATATGCGGATATACTTCTCGCTACTGTCGTGATTCCTTTAAGCTAATGTGCGGTTTCAGCTACATGGGAACTAATACTTGCCCCCATCACTTAACCGGAGAGTGCGATGGTTATGTGGACGCTGAAACACAATTACCTGAGTTAATTCTTGATGAAGCCTCCAACATAAAAAGCGGATGTACCTTGGAACTACTTCTGAAATCTCATAACATCGACATTAAAAGCATTGATGTTGGCATTATGCGACTGGTGAAATATGACGAGATAACGAATGCCGCAAAGAAACACTTTACGGCATAAGGGGAAATTATCTACGGTGCTAACTTGATTTCAAAATATGTCCGGAACATCTGCTTGTGGTTCTGAGGAGCCATATTAAATGGATCTGCTTTTAGCAAATCCGGTTCAATCAGCAAACTCATTGCAAAGCAGTGGGCGAAGAATTCAGATACATCACAGTCATCTTGATTCACACCGATCAGGGAAGTGACTAATGCAAAATCCTCTGGAACAACTTCTGGATTACCGGTCAACGCAATATTGACACAGTGTCCAAGCTCGTGCAGGAACATACTCTGGGGTGTTGCTTCAAGGTCTTTATGCGGAATCAGCATGTAGATGTCTGCTACCACACTACCATCAGTCATGTTCATGCAGCGGCAGAAGGAATCTTCATTCTTATGCCTTGCCTGGAACAGGAAGATGAACAAGTACTGATTTTTCAGAACACGATGTGAGAAATCATAAACTCGATCTGCAATACCCGTGGTTTCTGCAGCCAATTCTGCTGTCAGGAGTTTTTCTTCGCAGTCTTCGTAGTTCTCAATCAGATCATTGGCCAGTGCTTTCAGCTGTGCAGCGTTCTCTTCTGCTTTTTCTGCAAATACCCAGTTGCGATAGAGGTACATCATGCAGGCTAAATTACCTTCTACGATACTCCATCCAGGATGGCGATCCATGAATGCTTCCATGATCTGCTGCTCATATCTGGCACGTAATTCTTGATGCAGCTGCTCATAATCAGGCTGAGAATACGTCTCCGCAATCTGTTTCAGATATAAAGCCAGTTCGCTCAATTTTCTGATTTCATTCATGTTTTCACCATCCTTTCTTTTTGCTAACCAGACTGGAATCGAACGACAATCCATCTTCTTAGGAGAGCTCTGTGGTTCTGTTAATCCCTGTCAAGAACTGATATATTTAGCCCTTTATTATCAAGGACTTTTTTATTTTCGAATCAAATTCTGGTAATCTGAATACCCTTTCTGTCAAGACCAGATAAGACCTGAAAATTAGCAGATTCTTTGCAGCTGCTAACATCCGGGGAAAGCTCTGTTGTTACTGACAGATATCATCTTCCGGCTACCATCCCCTTACAAGCGGGAATGATAAACAATATTCAATTGACCAGATTTCTATTATTACTATACACCGTTATTGAAAATTTGTCTATGGTGTTTCGACCACGACAGCCGGCTTAAATACGAACATATCCAGTTGCCGGCCCAGCACCTACTTTTGCAATATATCCACTTTTAACCAGTTCCGTCAGGGTCCTTTCTACAGTTACCTTGCTTATATCCGGACATAACTCCATGATTTCTTTTTTGGTAATTTTTCCTACCTTATTATCAATCACTGCCTTTATACGATCCGGCTTTGAAAGGCTTCTGTTTTTCAGGTGCTCTACACGCCCCTCAAACTCACTGTATGCTTTCAGTATAATTCCCAGATAATATTTTACAAATGACTCATAACTGTTTTCATTTTCGTGCCATCCATTGGAACTTTCCTGTAATGCCTCATAATAAGTTTCTTTTGTCTTTTCAATCAGCATTTCAACACTGACATACTTTCCGACAATATAGCCGGCTTTATAAAACAAAAGAAGTGTTAACAGGCGGCTCATTCGCCCATTTCCATCATTAAATGGATGGATACACAGAAAGTCAAGAATAAACATAGGGATAAGAATCAACTTATCTATTCGATCTGCTTCCCATGCTTCCAGAAAATTTGTACAAAGTTCATTCATAGCTTCTGGAGTCTGAAATGCCGGCACCGGGATAAAACGCGCTTTCTGATGACCTTCTGAATCTGTTTCTGCAATTACATTATCCGAATTTTTATAATTTCCTCCAGCATTTCCTCCGGAATATGAGTATAAATCCCGATGCAATTGTAAAATAATATTTGGTCTCGGATTAATATACTCATAACTTTCATGAATAGTGGCAAGAACTTCCCGGTATCCGGATATTTCCTGTTCAGACCGGTTACGTGGTTCGGCTTTCTGTCTTACTAATTCTTCCAGACGTTTGTCGGTAGTATAAATACCTTCAATCCTGTTAGAAGCCCCTGTACTTTGAATCAAAGCAACTTCCAGCAGAGTTTTCAATTCGTCTATATTGGCTTCAAGGAACAATTCCTGCTTACCTTTATGCTCATGAATGCTTCCGATTATCTGAACAATTTCAGGTTTTAGCAATTGCTCCGGAGTTTTTATATAATCAAAACTTCTCATCGAAATCTCCTTCATTTTAATATTATCACCATCATTTTACCATCAAATGATGGTGATATCAATTAGCATGATGGAGATATATTTTTAACATTCCTTTTAACGAAACCCATTCTTTCACTAAAATTACACTATTTTTTCACTATTTTTCACTTCATAGTCTTCGCAAGTGACGTAAGAAGTGCCGCCATCTCAGGATTATTAAGAACCTTTGCAAGCAGTTCTGCATCCACACCTTCCGGAACCGCTACCGTGTTTTGTGCTGTATTCGGATGCATCTGCGGATCCAGATCTTTTTTCTCATAAAATGCTTCTTCAAACAGCTCTGCATTTTTCTTCCGGTCATCATCCAGGATGTGGGAATATACATCCGTAACCATGCTGACCTGGGCATGTCCGGAATCTCCCTGGACAGCTTTAATATCTCCACCATTCAGTTTCAACTTATAGGTAACACTGCTGTGTCTGAGACTGTGGAAAACAACCGGTGGGAGATCATAGTCTTTAATCAACTGATTTAATGGCTTCCGGATCGCGCCATCCCCCAAAGGAAGACCAAACGTACTTGCCATGACCAGGTTATAGTCCATGTATTCATCTCCAAGAACTTCCTTTGTCTCATCCTGTTTTTCTTTCCATTCGATCAGCATCTTTGCGACAGACTTTGGAAGGAAAACCTTTCGGACACTGCTGTCTGTCTTCGGTGTTTTCAAAACACGGACTGTTTTATTTGTCTTGCTTTTTTCCGGAAATATTAGCAGCACATCTTTTGCATCCAGCTCTTTTAAAGCGGATTTGCTCACTCGCTGGGATTCCTTATTGATAAACAGATATGCCCGGTTTTCCTCAATTGCTTCCTCCGAGATGTCCACACAATCCCAGGTAAGCCCCAGAAGCTCACTGATCCGGAGAGAGCAGGAGAAGGAAAGGTTCATTGCCAGCTTTAGCCGATCATCCTCACATACTTCCAGTGCATACATCAGAGTTCCAGCAGTCCAGATCTCCCGTTTCTTTGTTTTATGCTTTGGTACGGTCGCATAGATACAAGGATTCTTCTCCATCAGCTCCCATTTGACAGCCTGTTTAAAACAGCTTCGGAGAAGTTTATGGATATCTCTGATGGTACTGGTAGATACATATTCATTCTTTCTTTTCCCAATTATAGGATTGACCACAGCCGGAGCTTTCAACAACCTCTGATAATATTTTTCAATAAAACGGGTATTGATCTCCGACAGTTTTTCATCCCCGATGATCGGAAGAATATAATTATTTATGAGAGAAACATTTCCATCATACGTGGATAATGCCCAGTTGTCTTTTCCATACAGGGCAACGTATTCTGCCAGAAGATCCTTCATGGTTTTACACTGCGGGATTATCATGGAACCCATTTCTTCTTTATATTCAATTTCTTTCTTGCGTTTCTTTGCCTCTGCCTTTGTAGCATAAGTTTCCCATTTCTGCTTCCGTTTCCCGTCTGCATCAGTATAGGAATAGATCACATTAAATTTTCCATTTCGTTCTCTGATCGATGCCATAATCTAACAGCCCCTTTCTGTATTTCTCTTTTCCAGCCACGCTTCAAATTCTTTTCGTTTGATCCGAACATGGTTCCTTATTTTTACAACCGGAAAATATCCTTTTGTGTACCAGACATTTATCATGGACCGGCTGACCTTTGCCATAAAGGCTGCTTCATCTATAGTAAGATACTGCAGATTTCCATTCCTTCCTCGTTCCCCGGTCTGTGCCAGTTTCTTTCTCCGATAATTCGCCAGTGCCACATTTTCTTCCATTGCCAGTTCTTCATAATCGTTCGCCGGATCCAGATGATATTCATCCTGCCCTTCCAGAAACTTCTGAAAGCTTTCCTTCGTGATTCTTTTTCGATCAGCGATCGTGACGAACTCAAAGAGATGCTGATACTTTTGACTATTCAGGATGCCATATACCTGATTTCTGGTGATTCCCAGCTGTCTGGCCATTTCCGGCATAGTGAGAGTAGCGGCCTCCATTTCGGCGTCCCTCTTTTTATCCTCTTTCGTGCGGTATCTGGACTGTCCGTCATACCATTTCTGAAATGCAGCTTTTGGTACACGTTTCCAATAGTCCACAATCACGACTTCGATATTATTCCGCTTGATCAGGTCATAAACGACACCATCTGTAAGCTCCAGCATTTCTGCAAGTTCCGGAACAGAATAAGACCATTCTTTCAATTCCTTTCCCGGTTCTTCTCCGTTGACTTTATGATATTTAATCTGATTCGCATACCACTTTTCAAAACTCTCAATATTGACCCGCATCTTTCCGGCAATCTCTTTGGTCTCAAAAAAGTTTTTATGTATCAGCCAATACCGATCCGTCTTTTTAAGCCCCAGGAGCTCGCCCATCTCAGAAACACTCATCCATTTCTTTTTCGCAGAAGACAGCCTCTTGTATGGGCTGTTTGCTTTCACTTCCTTTATCAGTTCTTCGTATTTCTCGGTATTCATTTTTCCCTTCTCATCCATGAAGCTTTCCTCCTTCTTCCCATACCATACCGCACTTTTTCAAAAAAATTTAGGATGTCGATTTTTCATCCGAATAGGAGATTAGTTGGAAGATTCCGGCAGCTTATCCAGCCAGTCATCAAAGCTCTTTTTGGAAATACGGTACTTTCCGCCATCCAGCTGGATCCACCGGAACTCATTTTTCTTCAGAAGGTTATATATTGTCGGTCTGCTGACTCCAAGGATTTCCTGTAACTCTTTTACTGTATAACATCTTTTCTCTGACATATGTCATTACCTCACATTTCATTATTTTGGAGGCGGCATATAAATGTCCCTCTATAATATCCAAAGTTTCAGAGGGACTTATACAACATGTTTCAGCAAAAAAATGTCAAGATGAGAAAAATTGGCAAAAAGAAACCTCCGTATGAAACAAAATCATACGATGCAAAAAGATTTATTATGTCATTTCTGAACATTAAAAGTATATTTGGAGAAATACACAAATTGGAATAGTTATTGTCGCAAAATAATCGAAGATTTTAACATCTCTTCAGTGATAATATAAACATTAATTTGTTCCTATAAAATCAGCAAACCACCAGTAGCCCTGCACTTTCTACTGGTGGTTCTTTTAATACGATGAATTATTTCTGTGTCTTTTTGAATACAATATTTTTCTTTCCTGTTCTACGAATCAATTCATCTTCTGTAATAACTTTTACCAAATTAATAATTTGTTTCCCAAGTGCCTCTTGATCATGGTAAAAAATAGTAGTCTTTACATTCTCAGCTGTAATTAATGTCGCTAAGATATCTTTGTCTGTAGCATCAAGAGAATGACCATAAATATAGATATTAGTTTCATCTGGGCAATATCTTTCTGCTGGCCTTGGTTTTATTTTTTCTAGCCAATCAACATAATCACATCCAGTAGCTTTATAAATTCTCTGGAAGAATTTCTTGAACTGAATATACTCATTATCGTTTTCTTTCACAGCTCCATCCAAGTATTCATCAATGCCAATTACCATACTACAAGTATCTTTGTCATGGCTAATCTCTGCTTTCCCATGAATGAAGTCACATTCAACTGTTTTAGGATCTGTTACATAATTTGCTCTGTATGTATCTGTATAGTTAAAACTTACAACGGCATGAATATCAAGTCCATCAAGATCAGGGAGTTTCCCCTTAATAGAAATTTTTTCTACATAGTCACAAAGATAAATTTCTAAGCATCTTGTCAGCCTATTTAAGTCATCTAGCATTTGTGCTTTTCGTTTTTTTAATGGTTCCATGCTCGTAAAGAATGAAGCTTGTCCAAAGAAAGGAGATAACACATTCTGTTCATGTGTAGTTAATTTTTCTCCTTTTCCACTCTGCTGTATGCCTTTTATTGTTTTAATTCTAACAATATCAAGAACTTGAATAATCTTTGCTATTTCTCCCTCAAAATCAATCCAGCCTTGTGCTATGTTAATTTTTTTAAAATGTTCAATTAGGTTATTATCCGTAATGAGCATACTTATCTCATCAACAAGCTTCTGAATATCTGTATCTGCAGAAGCTCTAGTGAAAAGGTCGTTAATATAAGAAATAAGCTGGGTTTCTTTTTCTTCATCCCATTTCTTTTCGTATTTTTTAGGTATTATTTTCCCTGTCTGATTATACTCAACAAATGCATCTGTAAATCTCAGAAAGTCTTTATAGCCTGTTGGTAATCCATGTGCCAAATCAAAACCATTACCAAGTACAAGTATGTTCATAATTTGAATTCCTCCTTAGAAATAGTACTATTCATCAAAATTGCTTATTTTTCCATATGCTGTCATGGAATACTTTAAAGCCTGATATATCTCAGGGTTAAGTTTATACATATGCGTGCTAACTCTTGTGAAAACTTCTTTTTTACCTGTTTCGATATTTGTATCAATATAATCTTCTGTTGTATGTTTTTCTATGGAAATAACCCAGTTGGAATTATACAGACTATCATAAGAAAAATAACGTCCATACTTTGCAACAGGCTTGTTATCTGTTTCAAGGAATTTCTTGATATCAGCTCTATCACTTTCAGAAAAAGCATCTACAGCATTCCAAAGAGCTTGCATAGCCTCTTTTTCTTCTTTCTTAATTGTGGCTTCTTTATGAGAATTCCAGAATCTTTTCTTTCTGAATTCACTCCACACATATCTTAAAAGGGCAAAAATAAGGGTATATAATACTACAAGTATTGCACACGCCCAGTAAATCTTATTATCTGGGAATGGAACCATTTCCACATATTTATCTGGAGCTATTACTAACGTCACAATGCTTAATATAAATGCTCCAAGCACAGGATATCCAAACTTATCTATTACTTTCCATACAAAATCAAAGAACTCTTTTTTCATGTAATCACTCCTTTTCTTTCGTACAAGTCCATATTATCAAACAATAATAGTTGCATCTTCTATTACAACTGAATGTAATTCTATACGTAGAAATTTTTGATGTGATATTGCGATATCTGTCATAATATCATCGCTTGATTCTTCTTTCAAAAGATCAAAAAACGCCTTAGTTGTTTCAGGAAAAAGTATATCCCCCTCATCACTAAAATTCTCATCAGGTATCAATAGAATATTAACCTTTTTAATATCATCAATGTATTCGATAGGTACAAGTCTTTATTATATGTTTTTTCAAATGTTATATTAGTATCAATAATTTCTAATTTTATTTCATCAATCTCATGTCATATAAATTCTCACCGCGTCTTTTGATCATTACTCCTTATATTTTAATAATTTTCTTCTATATTATAATCCCTTCCAAATGATCCAGCTCATGCTGACAAATTTGTGCCGGCCAGCCACTAAGTTTCTGTCGCTGTTTTTTCCAATTCATATCATAATATTCTACTTCGATATTTTTATATCGTATGGTTTTTCTTACACCGGAAAGAGACAGGCATCCTTCCTCTGCTTCATACGGAGTATCCTTGCTCAACAGGACTGGATTAAACATCACAACATCTACGAATCCCATATTTACAATGATCACTCTCTTTTTCACACCGGTCATATTTGCAGCCATGCCTACACAACCGGCACGATTTGCCTGTAAGGTGTCCTGTAGATCTTTTCCCACCTGCAGATCTGCCTTTGTAGAAGGTTCTGACTTTTGTCCCAGAAAGAACACATCTTTCATTATTGGCTTTACCATCTATCATTCCTCCGTATCAAATCATTTCACATTCTGATTATATCAACAAAATCACATTTCTACCATAGCGAGGTTTTTTCATTTCCATGTTGTATAGGGGGCTCTCTTTTCCCATATAAGTGAGAGGTTCTTTTTCTAAGAGCAAGATCCACCCCGGTAATACCAAAATCCATTTTGGGGATTAGGTATTCCTTTCGGGGATGTGTTCTTGATGGGGATTTCGGTCTTCGTTCCACTACGGTCCGCGCTAAACGCAGGTCCACTGGACCTGCAGCGCCCCCATGCCCTCGATTTAGACATCTTTGATGTCAATTGGCTTCCACAAAAGTGGTCGCAGCACGAATTATATCAGAAGGGACAGCTGATTTAATTTCGTGAATCCACAATGTGGAATCATTTCACTTTTTCAGGAAAGGAGGAGTATGCCGCGTAAGAAAAAGTCAGAAAATCTCCGTCACAAAAATGTGATCACATTGAAATTGACGGATGCCGAGCTGGAACTATTAGATCATTCAGCAAAAATATTGGGCTTATCACGCTCAGAATTTCTACGAAAATCTTTTTTAGAAAAGGATATTCAGCTCCGCTATGAGGTTGTAGCTGACATGGATGAACTTCGGAAGCTGGTCAGTGAATACGGAAAAATCGGATCGAATCTTAATCAGATCGCAAGGTATTTTAACACTGGAGGAGAATGGTCTGAGGAAATGCAGGATGAGATCCGGCAGTGTATTTCCGAGCTGTTCTCTTTGAGAAAAGAAGTATTACGAATGGCAGGTGAATTACATGGCCATAATCAAACACATTAAAAGCAGAAACGCGAACTATTCTGACTCTCTGGAATATCTGCTTTTTCAACACAATGAAAAAACAGGGAAACCGGTTCTGGATGATTCCGGCAGAAAGATCCTGCGGGAAGAATTTTATATGGATGGACTAAACTGTGATCCGATGTCATTCGACAAAGAGTGCGAGAGGACTAACCAGTTTTTTCACAAAAATCAAAAAAGAGGAGATATCAAAAGCCACCATTACATCATCAGTTTTGATCCGGCAGATGCATCAGAATGTGGACTTACCGGAGAAAAGGCCCAGGCTCTGTGTCTGGAATATACCCGAAAAAACTTTCCCGGCTATCAGGCACTGGTAGTCACTCATACGTAAGCGCAAAATAATTCGACGGATTGTGTTGCCCTAAAAATTATTCCATAATAA
>OMEJ01000486.1_pt1 | contig 28585 bp, 24 predicted proteins | sample 1645361 | NCBI WGS metagenome assembly OMEJ01 (sample SAMEA103958156, study PRJEB25191) | human gut metagenome
GGCAATCTGGAATGAATTTTGGCTACGTTACTGTGAACGGAGTGAACAGTAACGTTACTGGATTACTGGTTATCGGTAATATCCCGCTTAAGAGATCAATTGTTTTTTATAGCCGCATATTTTCGGCATACAGTCTCAGCAACTTTGATTCCATCCATGGCAGCACTTGTGATTCCGCCTGCGTAACCTGCACCTTCGCCACATGGATAAATTCCTGCCATATTTGCTGTGAGCTTCTGATCACGTACGATTCTTACAGGAGAAGAAGTACGGCTTTCAATGCCACTGAGCAGTGCATCCTCTCTGTCAAATCCGGAAATTCGTTTTCCGAAGGCTCTGACACCTTCTTCAATAGAATCGCCTACTGCTTTTGGCAGAACAGAGCGTACATTTGTCAGTATATATTCTCCCTTCATACAGGGAGTAACCTCTCCTAATGCTTCACTTGCCTGATTTTTGCAAAAATCACCAAACAGCTGAACAGGAATTTTTCCTTCTCCGAGCTCCCATGCTTTTTTCTCCAGATCACGCTGAAATTCTACGCCGCCAAGAACTCCTTTATCCGGGAAATCTTCTGGTGTAACTGTGACGATCATGGCACTGTTTGCATTTCTGGAATCACGTGCCTGATAGCTCATTCCGTTCACTGCGAGACGACCGGGTTCAGAGGATGCATTTACAACATATCCGCCCGGACACATACAAAAAGAATAAACACCTCTGCCATTTGCACACTTATGGGTTACTTTATAGCTGGCTGCACCAAGTAATTCATTCTCAGGCTCTCCATAAAGATCCATATTGATCATTTCCTGAGGATGTTCAATACGCAACCCCACTGCAAATGACTTTGGCTCCATATAAACACCACGTTTCTGTAACATTTCAAAAGTATCTCTTGCACTGTGTCCTGGTGCCAGTACACAGACCTGTGCAGGGATTCTCTTATCATTGTTGATCTCAATTTCTTTTAATGTATTGTTCTCAAAAATCAGATCTGTCACCTTGGAACGGAAGCAGAATTTTCCTCCCATTTCTTCGATTTCATGACGCATTTTTTCAACAATACCAACCAGCACATCCGTTCCCAGATGTGGCTTCTGCTGATAAATAATTTCTTCCGGTGCGCCGGCAGCTACGAAACGCTTCAGTACCTCATGATTACGTCCGTAAGGATCTTTTACCAGCGTGTTCAGCTTTCCGTCGGAAAAGGTGCCGGCGCCGCCCTCTCCGAACTGTACATTGGACTCAGGGTCAAGAACACCATTTTTCCAGAAATTCTCTACTGTTTTCTGACGTTTCTCAGCCTCTTCTCCGCGTTCAAGTATTATTGGACAATATCCGGCCTTCGCAAGATACCATCCGCAGAAAAGCCCTGCAGGACCACTTCCCACAATAACGGGAGAATGTAAAAGAGGTGTCTCACCCGGAGAGGGAAATTCATATGGTTTCTCTTTTGTTAACATAATGTTGTTATTGTTAACTTTTTTGGCAAGTTTCTGTTCATCTCTGATCGTTACGTCTACAGTATATACAAAGATTTTGTCATTTTTGTGTCTGCAGTCCAGAGATTGCTTTTTTATCTCGTAAGTAAAACTGTTTCCGGGATTTTTTAATGTTTTTGCAATCTTTTTTTCGAGCTGTGCCTTTGTATGTGTGATTGGAAGTTTCAGCTGTGAAATTCGAATCAATTTTTCTCCTCCTTTGCTGCATTTTTGCCGGCCACTGCGCCGCTGCTCCATGCCCATTGCAGATTATATCCGCCGCATGTACCGTCAATATCCAGAAGCTCCCCTGCAAAATACAGACCCCTACAGAGCTTTGACTCCATGGTTTGAGAATTTACCTGTGAGGTATCTACTCCCCCGGAGCAGACCTGTGCCTGTGAAAATGACATGCCATCCTGCACTTCAAGAGGAAATTCCCTTATGGCAGAAACCAGTTGTTTTTGTGATATAAGGATTTTGATAAGCTTTTCCGGGAAAAGTCCCACCAAGAGTTCTTTTTCTTTTTTATAGGGACATGCCTTCTTTCGTGCATACAGAAGTTTCTTTAATTCTTCTTCTGACAGCTCCGGCATGAAATTAATGCGGAGCTCTGCTTTATGTCCTTCTCTGACTGCACGTACTGCATAAGTGCTGAGCTGAAACACTGGGATTCCGGAGATTCCGTATTCTGTAAGCTGCAGCTCGCCATGTTCAGATTTACAGAATTTCCCATCTGTAAAAAGAGAAATCTCTCCTTCTGTACGTACGCCTGCCCATGCCTTAAAAGAAGAACCTTTACACTTCAGGGCAGTAAGTGCCGGATAAACCGGGACAATGCGGTGCTGAAAGCTCTCTGCCAGCATATATCCGCTGCCGTCTGAACCTGAAACAGAAGATGCCCGGGATCCATTGGCAAGTATCAGTGCATCTGCATCATAGTGCCATCCTTTTGTCAGGATTTGGAAATTCTTTCCATTTGTCCCAGTTTTTATTTCTGTAACCTGTTCGTTTGTCTTTATTTTCACACCCAGACTGGCAGCCTCCATACACAGTACATCTACAACACTCTGCGCCTGATTGCTTCTCGGATAAAGATAGCCGTTCCTGTTTAAAGGATAGATTCCTATCTCTTTGAAAAACTCAATGGTATTCTCGACAGAAAACTCTCTGAGTGCATCTTCGACAAATTCCGGATGTTCGCCTCTGTATGCATCATCCGGTCTTGCAAGATTAGAAAAATTACATCTGCCGTTTCCTGTAGCACAGATTTTCTTTCCGGGTTTCTCGTTCTGTTCCAGAACAGTGACTGCTGCCCCGTTTCGGGCCGCCATGATCGCTGCCATCAGTCCACAGGCTCCTGCTCCTGTGATCACTACCTGTCTTTTTTTCATAAAGTTACAAGTCCTTTATCAACCATTTTCTGCAGGGACATCAGAACACCCAGTTTTGCATGTTCCCAGGTAAGTCCTCCCTGAAAATACACTGCATATGGAGGCTTCATCGGACCATCTGCAGAAAGCTCGATGGAAGAGCCCTGTACAAAAGCACCTGCTGCCATGATAACCTGACTGTCATATCCGGGCATATCCCATGGCTCCGGATCTACATAACTGTCAACCGGTGCTGCTGCCTGAATACCCTTACAGAATGCGATCAGACCTTCCGGTGTGCCAAGACTTACCGCCTGAATGATGTCCTGACGTGGTTCTGTGGAATCCGGGATTACCGGGAATCCAAGTTTCTCATAAATATTTGCCGCAAACACAGCTCCCTTTAACGCACCCTTGGTAACCATTGGTGCAAGGAAAAATCCCTGGAAGAAAGAACGGTTGACTCCCAGAGTTGCGCCTACCTCACTGCCAAGTCCGGGACAGGTCATTCTGTAAGAAGCATTCTCCACGCACTCCTTAGTACCTGCAATATAACCGCCGATAGGCGCAAGTCCGCCGCCCGGATTTTTGATCAGAGAACCAACGATCATATCAGCTCCCACATCACTTGGCTCAATGGTATCTACAAACTCACCGTAGCAGTTATCCACCATACAGATCACATCCGGTTTAATACTCTTTACAAAAGAAATCAGTTCTCCAATCTGCTTTACAGAGAAAGACGGACGTGTCTGGTATCCTTTGGAACGCTGGATCTCCACAAGACGTGTTTTTTCATTGATTGCTTTACGGATGCTGTCATAATCAAAAGTTCCGTCTTCTAACAGTTCCACCTGACGGTAACTTACTCCATATTCTGCGAGAGAACCTTTTGACGGGCGGATGCCGATTACCTCTTCCAGAGTATCGTAAGGCTTTCCGGCAGGTGCCAGAAGTTCATCACCCGGACGGAGATTACCGAATAAGGCAATGGCCAGCGCGTGAGTTCCGCATGTGATCTGCGGGCGTACCAGACAGGCTTCCGTATGGAAAGTATCTGCATAAACCTTTTCAAGTGTTTCCCGGCCAATATCGTCATATCCATAACCGGAAGAACTTCCGAAGCATTCGGCACTTACCTTATTTTTCTGCATGGCAAGAAGCACCTTCATCTGGTTATATTCTGCCGTTTTATCAAATTTTTCAAATCTTTCTTTTAAAGATTCCTCAATCTTATGACCAAAGTCATAAACCTCTGAAGAAATCCCAAGCTGTGCGTACATTTCTTTCATAATTTGTTTCGTCCTCATTTCTGTTTGCATTATTATCTTTATTTTATCTCTGAATTTCACTTATTCTGTATCCGTGATTTTTAAGAAAAATTCGGTTATAAAATTCCTCTGTCCCTGCATACCTTCAGCATTTCATCAAGGATTCTGTCTTCATTATAGTCAAATTCATCCTTATTCATCCAGATGGTATCCTTCTCCCTGCGAAACCAGGTCAGCTGGCGTTTTGCAAAATGTCTGGTATCTCTTTTCAGGATCCTGACCGCTTCCTCTAACGGATACTCGCCATCCAGATATGCAAGGATTTCTTTATATCCAAGTCCCTGCATGGAAACCATCCCCCTGTGGTATCCCATATCTTTTAACTTCTGCACTTCCTCAAGGAGTCCCTCTTTTAACATCTCATCAATACGGTCATCAATCCGTTTATAAAGAAGTTCCCTTGGTACATTCAGCACAAAATATGCCAGATTATAAGGGGTTTCGTGTTCCTTCTGCTCCTGATTATGTGCGGAGATCGGCGACTGGTTCTGATGATAAAACTCCAGTGCCCTGATCACACGTTTTACATTATTGGCGTGGATTTCCCCGGCACTGACAGGATCAACATCCAAAAGCATCTGATGCAGATATTCATTTCCCTTCTCTGCAGCAAGCTGTTCCAGCTCCTGACGGTATCCGTCTTCCTGCTCTGCCTGAGTAAAATCAATATCCTTTGTAATAGCCTGTATATAAAATCCGGTTCCTCCTACCAGAACAGGAATTTTCCCCTTGGCATAAATTTCTTCCATGGCAGCTTTTGCCATCTGCTGGAATTTCACGATATGAAATTCTTCCTGAGGCAGCAGTTCATCTACCAGATAATGCTTTACTCCCTGCATCTCCTCCGGCCGGATCTTAGCTGATCCAATATCCATATATTTGTAGACCTGCATGGAATCAGCAGAAATGATCTCTCCGTTTACTGCTTTCGCAAGAGCAATGGATAGATGGGTTTTTCCTGCTGCCGTCGGTCCTGTAAGAACGATCAGTGGCTTTTTCATAATAGCTCCTTATATATAAACTATACAATACGTTTAAATTTCTTTTCCAGTTCTGTTTTAGTCATGGAAATAATCGTTGGTCTTCCATGAGGACAGTGATAGGGATTCTCCAGTGTGAGCAGTTCATCGATCAAGGCATTTGCCTCCCGGTCGGACATCTGATGATTTCCCTTTACCGCAGCCTTACATGCCATGGTGGCCAGTCTGGAAGCAAAGATTCCAAGTGGATCCTTATCCTTCTCAGAAGCAAGATTGTCAAGCATTTCCAGAAAAAGTTCTTCCTCCGTAAGACCGTACAGATTGGCCGGGACTGCATTGATACAGTATTCCTTACCGCCAAATGGTTCAATCTCAAATCCAAAATCCTCGAAATATTTACGGTTAGCCTTAAGAAGAGCTTCTTCCTGAAGATTCAGGGATACGATCAGCGGCGGGCTGAGGTACTGGGATTCTACTGTCTGCTCACGAAACCTTTTTACGAAACGTTCATAATAAACCTTTTCATGTGCCGCATGCTGGTCGATAATAAAAAATTTATCCTCAAACTGAACAAGCCAGTAAGTATCAAAAATCTGTCCGATCAGCTGATGACGGCTTCGGGATTCAGGAGCAAGAAGTTTCTCCTCAAATAATTCCAGCTGCTGTGATCTGATTTCTTCTGATATTACATTTTTGTTTTGTTCTATCTGTTTTCTGTTTCCTTCTGAATCCACAGCAGTCTTCAGATATTCTGCAGTTTTCTGTTCTGCAATTTCCTGCTTTGTCTCTGAAAATACCGGTTGTTCTTCATTCTTTTTCTCGCTTAGTGTTCCCTCAAAAAGCTGTTCCTCTGCCTTGGTAAGAGGATCCCTGGTCTGATAGATCTGCTGTTCACGCACTGCCTGTTCTGCCATTGTAACAGTTCCTCGTGGTAGTGCGGTATGCTCAGAAACCCTGGAAGCTGTATTTACATTCTGTGGACGATACTCCGGAATTTCAGCCCGACGTCTGGTTTCAAATGGCTCCGGTACATCCCCCGGTTTTACCACAGGCTGCTGCTTTTTAATCGGTTCTTCTTTTCCAAAAGGCACTGTCTGGATCATTTCTCTTGTGGTAAGAGCCTTGTGGACTGTCTCGTAAACTGCATCATAAACTTCTGTTCCTCTTGCAAACCGCACCTCCATCTTGCTTGGATGCACATTTACATCCAGATCATTTCCCTCCATCTGAATATGAAGAGAAACAAAGGGAAACTTATGCTGCATGAGAAAACCCTTATAGGCATCCTCTATCCCCTTTGCAATGATCCGGTTCTTTACAAAACGTCCGTTAATATAATAATTCTCAAAGGTACGGTTACCTCTGGAAATCTCCGGTTTTCCCACAAAACCCTCAATCTTCATGAAATCATTCTCGTAGGATACCTCAAGAAGTGCTTTGGTGATATCTCTTCCATATATATTATAGATCACATCTTTCACATTGTAATTTCCGGAAGTATGAAGCTTCACCTGTTTATTCTGGATGTATTTAAAAGAAATCTCAGGATGGGACAATGCCAGCTGCTCCATCAAAGTGCTGACATAATTTCCCTCCGTAGTATCTGATTTCAGGAACTTGCTTCTGGCAGGTGTATTGTAAAAAAGATTTCTCACCAGGAAAGTAGTTCCTTCCGGTGCTCCCATATCCTCTAAAGACTCCTGTACACCACCGTTGATCACATAACGGACGCCGCTTAATGCAGATGGGGTTTTTGTGATCAGTTCCACCTGTGCAACAGCAGCAATACTGGACAAAGCCTCACCGCGAAATCCAAGAGACGCAATGTGTTCCAGATCCTCAACCTTCTCAATCTTACTGGTGGCATGACGCAAAAATGCCAGGGGTACCTGATCTCTTTCCATACCCCCGCCATTATCTGTGATACGTATCATCTTTTTGCCGCCGTCTGTGATCTCCACTGTTACAGCAGTTGCACCTGCATCAATTGCATTTTCCACAAGCTCCTTCACAATGGAGGACGGACGTTCCACTACCTCACCGGCAGCGATCTTATCTATGGTCTGCTGGTCTAATACTGCAATTTTTCTCAACTTTTATCACCATCTGTTCTTAATCTTGTTCTGCAGGTTATAAAGTGTATTCATTGCCTCGATAGGAGTCATATTCCCCATATCAAGACCTTTTATCTCATCAATGATATCGTTATCCTTAACTGTATCGAACAGAGACATCTGTGCCATATCCATCTGATCGTATACAGGCTTTTTCTTTTTCGCAGATGTCAGGTCTTTTACTGCTGCCGTAATATCCGCATCACTCAGTTCCTCCACCAGTTCCTTTGCTCTCTGGATCACAGAATCCGGAACACCGGCAAGCTTGGCAACCTGGATACCATAACTTTTGTCTGCACCGCCCTGGACAATCTTACGCAGAAATACAATATCGTCCCCTTTTTCCTTGACAGCAATACAGTAGTTATTAACTCCCGGAATCTTGCCCTCCAGTTCAGTAAGCTCATGATAATGGGTGGCAAATAATGTCTTTGCACCACAAAGCTTTGTATTGCTGATATGCTCGATCACAGCCCATGCAATGGCAAGACCGTCAAATGTACTGGTGCCACGTCCGATCTCATCCAGGATCAGAAGGCTTCTTGCAGTTGCATTTCTCAGAATATTTGCAACCTCTGTCATCTCTACCATAAAGGTACTCTGACCACTTGCCAGATCATCCGACGCACCTACACGGGTAAAAATCCTGTCAACAATTCCGATGTTTGCTTTTTCAGCAGGGACAAAACTTCCGATCTGTGCCATCAGTACGATCAGGGCAGTCTGTCTCATGTAGGTAGACTTACCTGCCATGTTCGGACCTGTGATAATGGATACCCTTTTCTTATGGTTATCCAGATATGTATCATTCGCAATAAACATATCGTTCTCTATCATCTGTTCCACAACAGGATGACGGCCGTTTTTAATATCTATCACACCTGTTGTATTTGTCTTCGGACGTACAAAATGATTTCTTTCCGCAACCAGGGCAAGAGAAGCAAACACATCCAGTGCAGCCACTGCCTTGGCAGTCTTCTGGATCCGCATAACTTCTTTCCCGACTGTATCTCTCACATCACAGAACAGTTCATATTCCAGAGCATACAGCTTATCCTCTGCCCCAAGGATCAGGTCTTCCAGGTCTTTTAACTCCTGGGTAATGTATCGCTCTGCATTGGTAAGCGTCTGTTTACGGATATAATTATCCGGCACCAGATCTTTAAAAGTATTGGTGATCTCCAGTGAATAACCAAATACGCGATTATATTTGATCTTCATTGTTTTGATGCCTGTACGCTCCCGCTCTTTGGCCTCCAGTTCTGAAAGCCATTTCTTACCATCTGTCCTGGAACGACGGAATTTATCTACATCTTCATTATAGCCCTCTTTAATAATGCCTCCATCCTTCTGTGCAAGAGGCGGATCTTCCACGATGGCACGCTTGATCAGATCTGTCACATCCTCCAGCGAATCCATATCCTCATAGATTTTCTGAAGCAGAGGTGTTTTAAATTCTTTTAAAACCTGTTTTATGTAAGGAAGCATTTCCAGCGAAGAAGCAAATGCAATCAGATCTCTTGGATTCGCAGATTTATAGCTGATACGGCTGATCAGTCGTTCCAGGTCATAAACAGGTCCCAGATATTCCCTGATCTCATCCCGGAGCATTCCGTTTTTATTTAACTCTTCCAGTGCTTCCAGACGTTGTTCAATCTCATCTCTGTCGATCAGTGGCTGTTCCACATAACTGCGGAGAGTTCTGGCTCCCATTGCTGTTTTTGTCTTATCCAGCACCCAGAGAAGAGAACCTCTTTTCTGTTTCTCTCTCAGGGTTTCCACAAGTTCCAGATTTCTGCGGCTGGAGCTGTCGATAAGCATATATTTCTCTGCTGCATAGGGACGGATCGTTGTCATATGGGACAAGGCTGTCTTCTGGGTTTCTTTCAGATATAAGAAAAGAGCTCCTGCAGCAATGATCCCGCAGTCATAATCACCAACGCCCAATCCCTCCAGAGAACCTACATGAAAATGATCTTTTAGTGTGCGGCGGCACAACTCGTCATCGAAATACCAGGAATCCAATGAAAAAACACAGATCCCAAGACGGTTCTGCAAGTCATCTGTATCTATATTAGACATATAAAAAGAATCATTACAGATAATCTCTGCAGGAACAAATTTATTGATCTCATCCAGGAGTTTCTGAGGTTTGTCCACCTCTGTAAGGAAACAGTCACCTGTTGTAATGTCTGCAATAGCGCATCCGAAATGTTCTTCCATAGACACAATAGACATCAGGTAATTATTCTTTGTCTCATCAAGAGCAGCAGCATCCAGTGTGGTTCCTGGGGTTACGATCCTTACAACCTCACGCTTTACCAGTCCTTTGGCTTTTTTAGGATCCTCTACCTGCTCACAGATCGCTACCTTATGTCCTCTCTCAATCAGACGATTGATATAAGTCTCCGCAGCATGATAAGGGACACCACACATGGGTGCCCTCTCCTCTAATCCGCAGTCTTTTCCTGTAAGGGTGATCTCCAGCTCTTTGGTGACAAGCAACGCATCATCAAAAAACATCTCGTAGAAATCTCCCAGACGGTAAAATAGAATGCAGTCTTTATATTGTTCCTTTGTCTTGCAGTATTCCTGCATCATGGGTGATAATTTCCCTGTGTTAACTGGAAACCCTGTATTTACGCGGCTTGTAGATGCTTTATGTTCCTCTTTGACCCACTTTTGACCCATTTTTTTTTCTTCTTCAGTGTTTCTTGTTTTTTCCAAATATTTAAACCTCTTCCTAAAATCTCATTTCATCAGCAAAATCAGCTTTCTTTTCCTTTTAGATTTTTTTCCATAACATTACCATCCTTTTTCTAATAACAATAGATGATCATGCATGGCACTGGACTTAATTTTAACACAACCCCAAAAACCTTTCAAGACTGCCGATCTATCCATTTCTGAAATTTTTCTTATCAATCAGGGTTCTTCGCCCAATTCGTACCATGAAGGTATTATTGTTCATAAGTGTTCGCATTGTTTTCTCAGGCTTCCTGTAAGCTGCATCCGCTCCGACGACTTTTGCTTACTACACTATTTTTACTTATCTTTAGTTTTTCGCATCATTTTTTAAGCGATGGATAAAGGATTCCATGATAATCAAATTCAGGATTATCCAGCATCTTTTTTCTTTTCTTTCCTTTCTAATATCTTTTTCAATTTCCTTTTATTCCTCAACAAATTCTGCTTAATTGCCCCTTCTGACATCTTCTGACAACTTTTTCATGTTCAACGTTTTTAATATATGGCATAATGTTATCCTTTTCTAATACAATATATTTAAGGCTGATGTCTCTACAACTCTGATACAGAATAACTGCTCTATTATAACTGGATATTTACTCTTAAGCACGATATTATATAAATCAGGGCAAGCCCAACAGACCTGCCCATTTATAAATGCGTTCCTTATTTTATTGCACATAGATTTTCATCAATCCATTTTTGGACTTCATTCACATTATGATTTACAGCTTTTGCAATTTTTTCAACAGGCAGACCCATTTCTGCAAGAGAAAGAGCTGTTTCTTTTTTGGCCTTTAATTCCCCACTTTCCATTCCCTCGCTGTAGATTTTCTCCATTTCATGACACATAAGCTCAACTCCTTTCTGCGTGTCTTTTAATTCATGTACCCTCTTTGCAAGAACTGGACTGTGCATTTTATCCGCATTCCTACAATGCAGATCATGCATAAGTCTTCCAAGTTCTGTGTCTTCCTGTTTTCTGGAATTCACATATATAATATGTGCTTCATCCTGAAAGCTATCATCGGCTTCTTTGATATGCCTGTCAATATGGTAAATAGGAAAGCCATACAATTCTTAATAATACCTTTATATCTTTCGTAACGTACTTCCAATCCGTTCTCTGGCACAATTTTTTCATCTGCCACGTTCGCTGTCACCTCCCACTTTATTCTTTTTATGTTATGAAGAAATTTTCGAAAAAGCTTTTGTTTATTTTATCTTAGCATCAATGAATGGCCTTTACAAGACACTTTTTCCCAGAATTACATCGGGCGTTCTTTAACCTACCCGTTCCACATCCAGGCCTTCGTTCGTCGGAAAGTTCGGTTCCAAACGCCTGAAATATTCCATAATTTCCATTCTTCTGTTTTTTTACTTCCTCCGGTAAATCTTCATTGGTCATGTAGGAAGCTACCGTATATCCACTTCCTGCATTATAATAGATCTGCCGGATGGCTTTACAGCAAATACTCATGTTTCAGCTCCTCTCTACCATGAGATCCAGAGGTAGTTATTGCATCCCATACTGGTGATGAAACCATCTTTCTTTAGTTTTTCCCGGATCACCTCTGTCTGTCCGGAAGGATATCCTTTTAAAATTCCAACCCTCTGATATTTCCTTTTTCCAATGGAAATGCTGCAGATTCCTTCTCTGTTTACTGAAAACCGATGTCGATTTTCAGATTCCAGAGTTTTCCGAATCGCCTGGATCCGCTCACAGCCCTCATTTTCGTACCATATGGCAGCCTGCGCCCTGCATCTTGACTGCTTCTCCTGATTATCGAAATTTATCGTTTCCGATCCCTTCTCATGATTTTTCGGTAAATCCTCGGTCTTTTCAGCATCTGCATGTACTTTACGGGCATCTGCATGGTTCTTTTGCTGTTTGTTGTCATCATCATTCTCATTCGTTTCCTCCTTGTCCTTTTTCATAATAAATTTTTCATAGAAAAACAATCCTGCTGCAACCGGAATGACCAGTGAAAGGGACTGTATGATCACTGCCAGAAATATCGGCCATAAAAATGGTGATACTAACAGACCAAAAATTCCAGTTATCACGCACAGCTTTTTATGTGCAGACAACCATTTGTTCATTTCCTCCATCATAAGCATTTCCTCCTATGATTTGCTCAGTCAAAATCCAGCTTTTCATCATCTGTTTCCATGTACCGGTCATCAATATCCTGACTACGCTCCCGGCTTCTTGCCGAAGTTCCTCTGGATCTTGTCCCTCCAGAATTTGATCTCCGTCTGTCATCTGATGCACCTGCCCTGGTATTGCTTCTGTATCTTCCACCTTCACGTTCTCCGTCATAGTCACGGTCATCCATTTCTGCTGCTCTTTCACTTCTGGTGCTTCTGGAAGCTGAACGCTGGTTTTCTGCACGGTCAGAACGGTTTCGATTAGAAGATGCCCTCGTTTCTCTTTCAGGTTCTTCCCGCTCGTTATTTCCAGATTCTAAAGCTTTCTTACTTTCTGCAAAAGAAATCTCTTCTATCATAAGCCGCATGCCATAGACATTTTCACCAGCCCGGTTCTTGTAGTTGTCATTCTGCATACGGCCTTCTACCAGAATCTTGATCCCCTTAAACAGATATTTTTCCGCGAACTCTGCTTTTCTGCCAAAAGCCGTACAGCTGAAGAAATCTGCTTCCGGATCTCCTCTTCGTACAAATTTCCGGTCTACCGCCAAGCGAAAGTTTGCGATTGCAAGTTCACCATTCTCTGTCTGTGTGTAGCGTAAATCAGGATCTTTTACTACTCGTCCCATCATGATTGATTTATTCATAGTTGTCCTCCCATAGCTTTATAAGGTTTTCCAGTTTCATTCCAGATGTTCCCGCATACATTTGACTAATGCTCCCATACCATTTTTTCGGATCTCGCGGGCAGCAGAGTCAGTCGTACACAAATTTTTCGCCATCTCCAGTGATTCTTCTCCCGGACGTGTTGCAAACAATACCGGTATCAGATAAAACAGAGATTTTTTGACCAGCATATCGTATGCCATCTTAAAAGATTCAGGCGAAGTTTCCTTTCCATCTGGATTACATACGATCTGCCATACTCCTGGATATTCGATAATCCATTCAAGAAGGTGCACGACCTCTTTTTCCATCTTTTTTCGTTTCATAACGCCCTCCTTGCATTCTGAGTTTCCTTGTGTTTTTTATGATCCTCCTTTCCTTATTTGCTGATCTGTACTTGTTGTCTGCCATATTTTTGCAACAAAAAAAGGCCATTTAGAAATTTTCATTCTAAATGACCTTATTCATTACAAAGGCAGGAGGCTTTTGGCTCCTTAATGTTTTACTCCCGGTCAGATCCGGAACCAGCGTTTCTTATCTGTGTCTACAGATACAAATACAAATCTCACAATCATATTAACACAAGATATTGTTGGCGTCAATCACACTTTGCTATATTTTGTGTTTGCAAAAAACCATAATCCTTGAATTATTATTTAGACATCTATTTTCTTATTGGCATATTTCAATAATTGATTATTAAAATTGTTTACTATAAAATACTCGATACAATGCTAGCTTATTGTGATTTCACTAATTTGAAACATTCCCTCTTTTTCTAACACATCTGCCGGATGAATTACAAAACAAATTTCTGCTATTTGTCCTAATGCCTTGGATTGCATTTTCTTTAAGGGTATATGTATTTTGTTTTCTCCATAATTTATTTGAAATTCCATAGTTCCCAAAGGTCTGATTCCATCAGAATGCTTGAATTCTACAAAAATTCTAGTTAATGAATTTGTAAAACTTGTCAGTAAAAAATCGAATTCAGCCTCATCGTTGAAATCCAGATATCTGCCTAAATCTATTTTATCTGGGAAACCTAATACCATGCTAATAAAGTTAGGATATTTTACATTTTCCTTTTCATATGGATTCATATTATAATTAACTACAATTGCATTATCCTTAATACTATATTTGACAATATCTTCTTTACATCGAAAATCAATCTTATCATCAAAATATGTTCCAATATTTGCCATTTCGATAATATTTTGATTTTTTAATAAAATTTGATCTATCTCTGTTATAAGAGCATGTAATTTTCGATTTGCTCCCGCACCGACATGAATTTTTCGTTCCAGGTCTATATATTCAAGAAGTGATCTGATATCCTCTTTGTCATTAATTTCTCCTACCTGAATATTCATCATTGGTGTTCCCGCCAATGCCTGACTTTTGGTTATCGGATACAACGCATACGGAAAAATGTAATCTTCCCCATTGCTTTCATACTTTTTTATCAAATAAGAATATGCAACCCCCAATTCAATCATGCAAAATTTGCTCTCATAATACTCTCTGCTCAAGACTGGAATAAAAAGATCGCAGGCATCTAATTCGTCAAATATTGTTTTTACAAAGTTTTTTCCAGTTCCAATGCTTCCCTTTTCAGAAGAGCAAAACACTTCAATTTCACTATTAATTGATTCTAAAAATTCTGCGAATTTTAAAACAATTTTCTCGTTTTTTATTGAATGACTAATAAAAATACGCATATCTTAATTTCCTTTCTTTCAAATAAAGTTACTTAATATGTCCTAATACCAGCTCTTTCAAATAGATTTTTTCATTTTCAATATCTATAATTTTTTCTTCACGTAACCTTTCAATGATTTTATCCCATTCTAAATTATCCGGATATTTATCCAGAGTCCTCTCGCACCAATACAGATATTCCTGCTGAACCTCTGATTCACAAATTCCCTGTTCGTAACAGTTCCGTTGGTGTAAAAAATATAATACATAAGCATCTTCCTGTCTAATTTCCTGCTTTGTAGCTTTTTGAATAAACAGAGCTGTGACGATTAATAATTGCAGGTAATTAAAAAAGCTCTCTGGTAAATTGACTGATGCAACCAGTTCTAATGCTGCTATAATTGCACTTTTGATATTTAGACGCACATTTCCTAATTTGTACGATGCGGATTCTTCTCCCAGAAAAATCATTCCCTTTCTGGGATCATCAGGAATTACCAGAATATTTCTATCAATAAATTCACCTCCAGCTTTTCCTTCAATCCCAAGTGTTTCTGCTTCTTTTATTACTTCATTGATTAATAAATGATTATACTCTTCTGCTTCATGTTGGGTCATTTACTCATCTCCTCATTCTGTTTCTTCGCTCTGTATGAATAATTTTATCCAATTTTCCTTTTTCTTTTTTTAGAAAAACCTGATCCCTATATTCATCATAGACGTCAAGGAATCCACCATATAGATGATTTCCATCTATCGTATCAAAATCATATTCATCTTTATCTACAATGGCAAATAACTTTCCTTTTCGCTTAACTGGGTTTGGATGCTCTGAGTCTGAAAGCATTGTCTTATACAATACACGGTCTGTATAATAATACAAGTCAAAAAAATCCATATACATTGCAGGTGCCAAATAAGTATATTTTTCCAGAATCGGCTCCTCATTACTCTCCTTCATGATAATTTTAAGGACAATATCATAGGCTATTGCATCTGCATCGTATTCTTCCTTCTCCAGATGTCTTTCGGAGTATTTTTTGCCAATATGCGCGAGATAAGCATGTGCAATTTCGTGAGCCATGCTGAAAACTACAATCGTCCAATAACAGTCTTCTGCAAGTTTCATAATCTGCATATCTCCATTTAGTAAATGCAGCAAAGCATTATTTGCATCAAGTGCCTGCATCTCGCCAAAAATACATACATCATTCATCAAAAAAAGTGTGTATTTAAAACAGTCTCCGTAAATATCCAAGTTATCAAATTCTTTGGACCACTTGAACATTGCTACAAAAAAAGAAATCACTGTTGATTCAAATAATTCATCTATATGAATAAAAGTTGGATTTTTTTGATCGTTATAAATATAGCTATTGATTGTCTTCTGATAACGATTATTTAACTGAATTGCATTTCCTTCAAAATCATATTCTTTTTTAAAATACTCTTTTACTAATTCAAACATTTTAGGGAGATTATATTTTTTCATATTCTCCCGAATTTGTTCTTCTGTTAAAAGTCCTGAGAAATTTTGCAGCATTCTTTGTATGCCAACTTCATCATTTTTTATTTCTTCACCTCCGAAGCGAAATATATCATACGTTTGTGACACCATAAACTTTTCTAAAAAGGGGATTTCGTTCTGATCTTCAGGTGATTTTTTTGTCATATTTATCATCTCCCATTATTTTTTCTATATTTTACCATATTTTTATTATTATCACTACATTTTAATATAAATATTATATAATTTCAAAAAATAGGAGTTGCCATTCCATGCATTCATAGAAAGACAGCTCCTGTTTAAATCATTTTTATTTAACAATTACTTTTACTTTTTTGCGGATCTTTCCAGATTTCACTGTGATATAGGCTGTTCCCTTTTTCTTTCCAGTGATCACACCACTGGAACTTACCGTTGTTTTCTGCACAGTAATAGAAATGACCTGTTTCTTGACGCTAGCCAGTGTAATGGTCACTTTGGCTTTTCCGGCTTTCAAGCCTTTCATCGTTCCCTTGCTGTTTACAGAAACTATTTTCTTATTGCTAGAAGTCCAGCTTTTAACGGAATCGCCCTTTGCAAATCCGGAAACTTTTATTTTTGAAGTAGACTGTTTTACTTTCAGCTTAATGCTAGTAGCCGTTACCTTGATCGTAGGTGTCAGTTTTTTGCTAGCGGTCCTCTTTTCCTTGCAGCCCTTGCTGATACGCATCTGTACAGCCAGTGAAAATAACGTGCTTTATAAGTCGTCATTGGTTTATATAAATGCAAAGAAACGGTGACTTTGATTTCTCAAAACCGCCGTTTAGGGTAATAATTACATAGCGCATGAACCTGCCCCAATTAAGGGGAAAGAAAAAAATATTGTTGGGGCAGGTGATTTTGTACGCTCATTTTTTAAGTTATTCTTTTGTGACTGATTCCTTCAGCCGTTCATAGGTCTCTGCGCTAATATCGTGTTCGATTCGGCAGGCATCAGCCTCCGCCGTTTCAGGATCAACGCCTATGGATATAAAGTGCTTTGTAAAAAAGCAATGGCGTTCGTAAATTTTTTCAGCCACATCCCGGCCAAGGTCGGTCAGGTGTATATAATGGTTTTCGTCTGTTGTCAAAAAACCGCCCTCTCGTAAAGTTCCTACTGCGTAACATACGCTGGGTTTTGAAACTTCCATGTACCGGGCAACATCCACAGAACGCACCATACCGAGTTTCTTTTGAAGTATAAGCACGGATTCTAAGTAATCTTCACCGGCTGTGGTGGTATGTTGTTTGTTATTCATTTCTTTCTCCCATGCCATTCGTACCAGTAAAGAAAAACGCATTGTTTCTTTTTATTGCTGTATCTTACTACTGGATATTTTCCAATTAACTGCTTTTTCTCTAATATTTACGAAATCGGCATAAATTCCAGGCTGTGTCATCAACTCTTGATGTGTACCGCATTGGGCAATTCCGCCATTCGCAATAACAACAATCTGCTGTGCATTTCGGACCGTTTTCAACCGATGAGCAATAATAATAACCGTTTTATCCTCTGTCAGCTTCTCAATGGCCTGCTGGAGTTCTGCCTCGTTTTCCGGGTCTACACTGCTTGTTGCTTCATCCAGAATTATGATAGGGGTATCTTTCAAGATAGCCCGCGCAATCGAAATACGTTGCTTTTCGCCGCCAGATAAAGTAGCACCACTCTCGCCAATGACAGTATCATAACCGTTTGGCAGTGCCATGATAAAATCATGGCAACACGCACTCTTTGCTGCTCGGACAACTTCTTCATGAGTGGCATCCGGTTTACCAAACTTGATATTGTTCTCGATGCTATCCGCAAAGAGAAAAACATTCTGAAAGACCATGCTGATATTAGAGAGCAAGCTATCCAGCTTATATTCCCGTATGTCAGTGCCGCCCAGTTTAATGCACCCTTCATCTACATCCCAAAAACGAGTAATCAAGCTGCACAATGTCGTTTTACCGGAGCCAGATGGACCGACTATCGCCGTAGTGGTTTTGGCCGGGATCGTCAGATTGACATGGTTCAAAATTCGGTGAGCGCCATAAGAAAAGCCAACATTCTGTAATTCAATCGTGGTATCTTTCGGAGCAATATCTTTGCCGGACAAATCCATTACTGGAGTATCGTCAATAGCGTTCACCTTGTCGATGGAACTTTCTATTAACCGAAGGGCAAAGGACTTTCCCCCCGCCGCCTCCAGTTCACTGAAAATCAAGAAAGAGGCAACACACATCAGCAAGCAGTACACCAACGTCATGCTGCCTTGCAAATAAAACAGGATAGAGCAAAACATGATTGCCACACTCGCCAATCGCAAAACAAACAGTTGTACCATTCCGTAAGGTCCGAAAACAGTTTCCAGTTTGGTATTGCGTGCGCGGCTTTCCTCAATGGCCTGTTTCATTTTCTGGTTCGATTTGCCACCGAGATTGAAAGACTTTACAATGCCCATACCCTGGATATATTCCAGTGTGGCGCCTACTAAATCCTCCTGTGCCGCCTGTCGTTTAGGAGATACTTCCTGTGATTTCTTTTGAAGTACGGAGTTACAGAGCAAAAACAGCGCAATCCCCAAGCAAGCCAGCAGACCAATCCTCCAGTCGAAGAAAAACATCACAATGGTAATGACCGTTACATGGATAAAACCGTGGATCACTGTAATCAGAACTGATGGCGCATTATTCTCTACATCGCTGATTGTTGTGGTGACGGTAGAGGTCAGATTCCCCAAACTATGGCTGTTAAAGTAGCCCATCGGCATATACTTCATCCTGTCGCCTATATGGATGCGCTTATCCGCGCACATAAAATAGCCAACTCTTGTTTGAGAAAAGTCTGAAATATAACTACAAACGATTTTTCCAATCACTCCTGCCAAAAGAAGCAGAAACGCGAACAAAATATCCTGCCCTTTGATTCCTTCCACCAATCCGTTGAGGATCAGAAAAAGAGCACCGATTTGAAACATATCAAAGATAGAGTGCAGTAGGCTGAACACCACTGACTTTTTCAAAACCCCTTTCCAGCGTCCAGAAAAAGCATAGATTTTCTTTAAGGCAGTAATCATGCTGTTGCACCTCCTTCATCTCGGCTCCCAATATGAGCTTGCCACATTTCTTTATAGAGCGGGCATTTTTTCAGAAGTTCCTCATGCGTGCCGGTTGCCTCGATTCGCCCTTGATTCACCACCACAAGCTGATCCGCACCTGTCACCGTATATAGTCGATGGGCAACCATAATCAGCGTTTTGCCCTGTACCAATTTAGAAATAGCTTCTTGAATCAGGCTTTCATTCTCAGGATCAAGGTAGGCTGTTGCCTCGTCGAAGATAATAATAGGAGCGTCTTTCAACATAGCTCTGGCGATGGCAATTCGCTGTCGTTCACCACCCGATAAGTGGCCGCCTGCACCGCCCACAATCGTGTCATATCCATGCTCCAGGCCCATGATGAAGTCATGGCAGCCACACTTTTGGGCGACATCTTCCACTTTTTGATCGGTAGCCGACAACCTCCCCATACGAATGTTTTCACGGATACTTTCATCAAAGAGGTAATTATCCTGCGATACATAAGACACATACGAGGAAAGCTGCGACAGAGGAATCTTTTTCAAATCCACCCCGCCAAGAGAAATAGTACCGCATGTTGCCTCCCAAAAGCCGGTAATTAATTTAGTAATCGTTGATTTGCCTGAACCGGAAGGCCCAACTAAAGCCGTCATTGTTCCAGGTTGTATTGTCAAATTGATATGATCCAATATCGGCTTCGAGTCATTCAGGTCATAAGAAAAGGAAACATACTGGAATTGAATAGACTGATTGTGAATATCAGCATCATAATCCGGCCGCACCATTTCCGGTGCATCCAACAGATTTCCCACTTCTCCGACAATCGTGCCAAGCTGCGAAATATTGTCAGTAAATTTAATTGCTCCCAAAATCGGACCAACAATGCCCAGGGACAAAATCATAATGGTCAGAAAGACCGGGGCAGACAAGGTTCCATGTTGATACAGAACGGCACCAATGGGAAGAACCGCCAGCCAAACACTGGGCCAGATAGTATTGCTCATGGACATAAACAACTGCGTGTCCTTCATCCAATCGACCGCATAACTGGCGTTATCATTTACTGCATCAGAATACTTCTGATAAGAGTTGGCCGACTGATTAAATGCCTTGATAACCTCAATACCGCCCACATACTCGATAATAGTGGAGTTCATTTTTTGAACCCGTTTCATCAGCCCAGAAAACCGTTCGCTATACCCTCGCGACATTCCCATGTAGCATAGAAAACCAATAGGCAGAGTCACAAGAGAAGCCAGTGCCATGCGCCAGTCTAAAACAAACAGGTACACAATAATACACAGCGGGACGAACAGATTCGATGTCATTTCCGGCACCAAATGTGCGAGGATTGGCTCCATACTCTCTACCCGATCAACGATAACATCCTTTAACCGACCAGAGGACTGATCCATAATATACCCCATTGGCACCCGTGAGAGTTTGTCAGCAATTTTAATGCGAACTTCTTTCAAAGTCTGGAATGTCGCTGTATGAGATACGGTTGTTGAAAGAGTAGAAAAAAGCAATTTCAGTGTGAAGCCGAGTAATATTAAACCGCACCACAGCGCATAAGTATTTAGGGCAGTCACTCCATCAATCAAGCAGAGCATGATATAAGCGATAGCGAAATATGGGATCATCCCACAGGCCACGCCCAAGATAGCCAAGATGATAGAGAGCGCATAGGCTCTCCGGTGTGTGCCAGCCAGCTCCCATAACCGCTTGACCGACGATGGTGTTTGTTTCATCATCTCTCACCTCCATAAAAGCAATACGGGGCAGCCGGTACCTCCCGACCACCCCGCATCGTCAAGCTGTGTTATTCTGCCGGAGTGATTTGTGTCACATCCAGGAAAGCATAATCCGAAGCAAAGTTATAATCTGCGATCTTGTCCGTGTTGTAGACAATCATATCCATCTGATGGGTCAAAGGAACATCCAATACCTGATCGAGATCGGTATTGATGAGCAGTTCAAACAGTTCCTTCAACCGGGCATCATCGTTGCAGGTCTTAAACTCGCTCAATGCGGAAATAAACTCATCAGAATTATCTAACAGTGGGATGGAAACATCCTCTGGCATCTGAGCCATCATTGCAGAGAACCAGCATTGTGGCATTGCGTAATTGAAGAAACCAGCAGTCATTGCGGTAATATCCCATCCTGTAGGTTCCATGTAACTTGCATACCACTCCATCTTTTCCATGCTCTTAATCTCTACTTCAATGCCAACTTCTGCAAGCTGGCTCTGGAACAACGTGGCAATGGAACCGATGGTACTGTCGTCAGTAGGGCAGGTAAAGACCACATGAAGTGGTGTTCCATCCTTTTCCCGGATGCCAGTGGACTGATTCATGCCCCATCCTGCCTCATCAAGAAGCTGATTAGCACGATCCACGTTATAGGTGTAATCCTCTGTACCGCAAATATCTGAGTAAGGCGTACCATCAGGAACAATCGTATTCGCCACAGGTTCATAGCCATAGGTCAGGCCTTCAGAAATCGCCTCTTTGTCGATAGCATATGCCAAAGCTTGTCGTACACTCAGATCAGACAGATTCCCATTGAAATTCAGAATGATATTACGAACCGTGGAACCAGAAGGAGCAAATTTCCCCTCAATTCCATCAATAGCAGTTGCCTGGTTATAGTCCTCATAACTCAATTCAGCGGAGCCATAGATTAAGTCAATTTCACCAGTTTTCAATGCCTGTACACGGGAGGCGTTATCCGGAATATACTTTGCAACGATCTTGTCGTAATAGGGCTGCTCACCCCAATAATTCTCATTACGAACAAAAGTGGTGTACTGTCCTGCTACATATTCGTCATAGATATAGGGTCCAGTACCAGCATATCCGTTGACTGTCTGGAAGTCACCCTGCGTAATCTGTTTAGGAGAAATCATAGTGCATACATCCGGCCAGCAAAAATCGTTGATGTATGCAAAGTACGGTGTATCATAGGTCAAACGGATGGTATATTCATCCACCGCCTCAATATTGGTATAATTGACAACACCAGGCAGTGCTGTAAAAGACGGATTGATATGCCAGGCCTCAATATTGGCAATCGCTGCCTCTGCGTTAAAAGGTTCTCCGTCATGGAAGGTTACACCTTGCCGCAAGTAAAAGGTAAGCTGCTTACCATCCTCGCTCATTTCCCAATCTTCCGCCAGCACCGGCTGAATTTCCCCATCCACATATTTCACCAGGCCCTCATAGAGTAGCTTCTGAGTAGGGCGGTTATCCGCAATCATATAGAGGGGCGAAAGGGTTGTTGTTTCGCCAATCGTGGCGATGTTTAAGACCTTTTCACTCGTTTCTGTTCCGCTTGCAGCATAAGCGGTGTCGCTGTTAGCAAGCATCCCCATACACATAACAGCGGCAAGAGCGAGGCCTAAAACACGTTTGGTTCGTTTCATCTTGGTTCGTTTCATCTTGGTTTGTTCCTTTCTGTGATTTTATATTTATCGAACGGCTTTTTTAGTAATTTTGCCGTGTTCGATTTCATAAATAATCTCGCAGAGCCGCGAGGCGATTTGCAGGTCATGAGTAATGACTAAATAGGCACAGTCATGTTCCTGCTCATATTTCTCCAAAAGTTGAAGAACCGCTTCTGTTGAAATCAAGTCAAGACCTGCGGTTACTTCATCCAGAATTAGAAATTCAGGTGATATAGATAGGGAGCGCAGTAACGCAAGCCGCCGCTGTTCCCCGCCAGACAGTCTTCGAACCGGAGCATCAAGTAAACTTTGAGATAAACCGGTTTGTTCCATCAATTCAGCAATACGTTTTTTCCGCTGTGATGAGGAAAAATCCGTCAGGTTTACAAGGGCTTCCTCTACATTTTGGGATGTACTCCATGATGGATTTAGGGTTCCACCAGTATCCTGGAATACCGCTTGAATCTTGCCACGATATTTTCTCCATTCTCGCAGGCTCCATTTTGTGGCATCTACGCCATTGATAAGGATACGTCCTTCAGAGGGGCGTTCTAATCCAATCATCAATCGAGCCAAGGTGCTTTTTCCGCTGCCGCTTTCTCCCATAATGGCGATGCTATGGCCCTGCTCCCATATCAGAGAGGCGTGATCCAATGCACAAAATGTCTCCCCTTGCGCGTCATAGTAGATTCTGGTGAGGTTATCTAATTCAATGCGGTCCATTTCCAGTTCACCTCCTCTCGGTTGAAAGCAGCTTCGGCAAAGCGCTTAGTCCATGGCTGTTGCGGGTGAATGAATAGCTGCTCAGTTGCTTGCGTTTCAATAATTTTGCCACGTTCCATCACATGTGTAATAGGGCATAGGGCTTTCATTGCCTCAGTATCATGGGAAATGAACAAAATAGCTGCTGTTTTTTGATATTTTCTCAGTAACTCCAGCAGCAAATCCCGATTTGCTTCATCAAGGGCACTGGTCGGCTCGTCTGCCAGAACATATTTAGGCTTCGTCCCCAAAATCAGCGCCATAGTAATCCGCTGGAGCATACCACCGGATAACTCTCCAGGATATGCACTCAGTACTCGCTTGGTATCAGTCAGATTAACCTGTCGCAACACATTTTCCGCAAGTGCATAGGCCTGCTTTTTATCCAAACCAGTGTGTATACGGAGCGTTTCAATAATCTGACGTTCCATCTTTGCGTGTGGAAAAAACGCTGTCATTGGGTTTTGTGGAATAAATCCAATCGTCTTCCCACAGAGTGCTCGGCGCTCCTTCGCGCCATGTATCAGCAAATTCTCTCCATCCAGGAGAATTTGTCCCTGTGTAATCTCCAAATCACCACTGTTCATACCCATAATGGATTTAATCAAAGTTGTTTTTCCAGAGCCACTGGCCCCAGTCAGTCCAATACAAATCCCTTCATCAATAGATAATGAGACATCGGTTAAAATCGGTGTGTCATTTTTTAATCTCACAGTCAGATTTTTAATCTCAAGCATCAGACACCCTCCTTTTCCAAAAGCTGTCCTAAGTAGTTGAAACAAAGGGAGCTGATAAAAATAAAGAAGATCGGATAAAAGAGCAACTGCGGATGAGTTCCAGCCAATGCCCTCGCATCGGAAAGCATAACGCCCCAATCAATTACATCATCACCCAAAGAAAGACCGATGAATGAGAAACCAGAAATCGCAATAATCATTTCCGCACAGGAAAGGCAAATAAATTGCACAACGTCACGGATAATATTGGGAAGGATATGTACCAGCATAATTCGCATTTTACTTGCACCGCAGGCAATCGCACACATGATGTATGCTTTGTCGTACTCCCCCTCAATCAAAGTTTTGACCAGCTTAATCATCCGAAGAACCAGCGATGCCGTCAATGCTACTAGCATGGTGGGGATACTATTCCCCCAAATACCAATAAAGATAATCAGATAAGCCACAGGTGGAATCGCTGTAACTGCGTTCAGAATACTTTCTGCAAGAATATTTCTGCGGCGTCCCGTCTTTGCCAGCAAAATGCCAAAGAAGATACCAAGCAAAATGACAATAGCTGATCCTACCAACACAATGCCTAAAGTTATTTTCCCGCCTTCGAGAATGCGTGAAAACTCACAACGGCCAAAATCGTCTGTGCCAAACGGATATTCTGCGCTGCTGGATAGATATTTACCCCGAATATTTGTGGCCGTCGGATCGTGGGGTGCAAAGAACGATCCAAACAAGAAAAATAGCAATATTACAATCGGGATTGAATACGAGAGAATATGTTTTGTCCGGCTCATAGTCTGGCCCCCTCTCTCGCAGAAGCATCCCGTTGCAAAATCCGCCGTAATATATCCGAAAGGATATTGAACATTACCAGCGAAAACGCAAGAAACAGAATTGTTGCGTGGATAACTGGTGAATCCCGATACAGCACACTGTCAATGATTAAGTAGCCAAGCCCCGGCAAGGAAAACACACGTTCTACAATTGCAGAACCGGCCATACAAAGTCCGAGCATCTGACAGAAGCTGGGTAGAAGTGTTACAACCGCGCTGGGAAGTGCGTATCGTAATAGGATTTTTCCTTCAGATAACCCCCTACAACGGGCATAGAAAGCGCTGTCCTGCTCCATTTCTTTTTGAATATTATTCGCCAGCATGGGTGAAAACAGGGCAATCCCCCCAATGGCGATACAGACCGCTGCCGGGAGATACCGCATCAGTCCCTTGTTTCCTACCACCGATGTCAAACCGAGCTTGACAGCAAAAATATCGAGGTAGGAACTGGCAAAGAAAAAGGATGGGATGGACACCCCTGCAATGCATAGAAAAATTAACGCATGGCCAATCATTCTTTTTCTCGTCAGATAACAAAGACAGCCGAACAGAAGAATGAAAACTGCTTGAATAACGGCTGAAATCAATACAGTCGTTATGGTAATGCCAATAGCCGTTGTGACTTTCTCAAACACTGGCTGCCCACTTACCAAGGATTCCCCAAAATCTAAATGGAGTGCATCCCGTACCCAAGCCACATACTGTACGGGCAGCGGGTCATTAAGGCCCATATCTTCCCGCAATGCCTCCATCTGCTCATCCGTAAAGCTAAATGCGGCAAATGATCGGCGAGCATACGCTTCTGCCGGATCAATGGGCGATAGGCGCACAAGCAGGAAAGAAATCAGCGTGACAACAACGAGTGTTATCAGCATCTCAAAAACTTTATTGACGATAAATCGCCTTGACGCTTTGCTCATTTTTCACCTCTTAATACATTTCTTATTGTCGAAGGTAAAAGATAGATTTGCTCTAAATTGTGACAATTGTTTTGGGTTGTGCTATGAATTATATAAATATTCTTACTTGAGGAAACTGCTATTCTGGCAATTAAGAAACCTACATTCTGGATGTCGGAAGCTAGCTTGATTTTACTTGTGCCGGACTGCAGGTGTAATATCCTCCAGAATATTCATTGATATTACCTAGTGCATAATTTACATACTATGCAAACTTAATTAATAATACATTTCACAATTTACAATCACTATTTCAATTCACAAGAGATACTACTTTTAACTCAACAATATGCTTTGTAGTTAGCCATCTCTAACCATGTCATATATCTTAGACTCTTTTTTATCTTTTTTCAACTCCAAAAAGCTTAAAACTATCCAAAAAGACGAATTATTAATTTTGGGGGTTCAATTGACATTTTTAAATACTTCTCAAATATCTTTTGTTGAAAAAGCTTTACCATTCTGTACCGCCCCTCCCCCAAAAAAGTTAGACCTAAAAATCTAATGATTGGAGGTCGGTATTTTTATGTCTAAATATTCTTTTGAATTAAAAAAAGAAGTAGTCAATTCGTATTTAAACGACGAACGACAAAAATCATCAGCAATCTCCGAAGACAGTTCAAATTAAAAGACTTTCTCTCATATACTGGAATACAAAAGCTACATAATATGTACTGGCAAAAGCGTTTTGATAAAGAAAATCCAGATCAGAGAATTGAGGAAAAATACTTGAGATTTGTGAAGAACATAAAGATTACGGATATTGTAGAATTCTTGGAGAGCTTCGCAATCAGGAGTTCAACGTATTATTTGAAAGCTCGGATTACAGGTAACATCATACGTATGCGGTAAACCATCCGTACTACTCTAACTTTAAGCCGACGTTTCCGGCGGCAGGGTTTTAAATATTAGTCGCTTTTGCTTTGCTCCGGCATATTTCTGGAAGTTTTTCAGACCATGACAGGATATCATCTATAAAACTGTATTCCCTGTCATCCTGGTGATCTTTCAATACAGTCAGGACATGTTCAAGATATTGGGATGGATTCAGGTTATTAGCCTTTGCAGTTTCCGTGATGCTGTAGATGATGGCACTGGCATTTGCACCATCCAGGCTGTTAATCAGCTTCCATGCATGCTTATGAAGACAAAAGCTACGCAGGGCACTTTCCGTCGCATTGTTATACATAGGAATGACTCCGTCTTCCAGAAATGCTTTCAGGGAAGATTCTTGATTGAAACAGTAATTAATCTCGTCCAATGTCTTTCCGTGTGTTTAGGCTGGATATCTTTTGCCCATGCAAAGAAGGCCTCTACAAGAGGTCTGATGTTGGCCTGACGGTACATTTTTCTGAGTTTTGCATGGACCTTATTCGAGTACTTAGATAAGGCACACATACGCCGGTATTTCATTGATGCCGTACCAAAAGGAAAGCAGTATGACTACAGCCAGCCGGCTGTTCAGGGAGTCCAGTACTGCAATCGGCTGTTTACAATCGAAGATTCCATCAACAAGCAATATCCCGGTGATCACCAAAAGCGAAAACAGCTGCGTCTCGAGAAGGAAAAACCAGTTCTTGAGGCTTTTTGGTCGTGGCTTGATCAGCAAAGGCCACAGAGGAACAGCCGCATGGATAAGTCAGTGACTTATGCCATGAACCGCAGGGATACAGCCGAAACTTATCTGGAAGACAGACGCTGCAGTTTTACAAACAATCTGAGTGAAAACGCGATCCGTCCGTTTGCAGTAGGAAGAAATTATGTGTTTAACCAAGTTATGTGCTCATAGAGTCTAATTGAGCTTATTTTTATAATGCAGATCACTTTCTATGAGCACATAATTTTTATCATAATGAATTCAAGAAGTTCATGATATCTGCAGATGGCTTGTATTTATATGAACTGTTACCGGCACTTCCCACTTTTTCCATAGCATTACGTTTAAGTTCCATATCGGCAATTATATATTTATGTGTTGTTTCTATACTTGAATGTCCCAACCATATGGCTATTGTCGATATGTCAACACCCGATATCAACAAATTCATTGCAACAGAATGTCGGAATATATGTGGTGTAACTTTTTTCTCGCGTAGGCTTGGAACCTGATCTGTTGCTTGAGATACAAGTTTATTAATGCGTGTTCGTACACCAGAACGTGTTAATTCATCACCGTTTTTGTTTATAAAAAGATAATCGGTGCATTTAGCAGGGTAGGTCTTTAAATACCTATTTATATATTTTACAGTAGTTTTCCATAATGGAACTTCTCGTTGTTTACGACCTTTACCATGAATGATCACACTTGCATGATTAACAGAGTCTGCGCCATGAATATCTGCTACTTTAATTTCAAGAAGTTCTGACACTCTAACACCCGTGTTGTACATAAGCAAAAGCATCAATTTATCACGTGCTCCTATAAATGTATTTGTATCACAGACTTGGATTAAAGCATTAAATTCCTCTTTCGTTATAAAACTCATAACTGGTAATTCATGCTTTTGAGCAGGCAACATAAGAGCTCGTTTGCTTATTGCACTATATTCAGGAGCTGTTTCGGCTACATACTGCATAAATGATTTTATAGCTGCTATACGATTATTTATAGTTACTGGTTTATTTTTTCTCTTTTCCTCAAGATATTTACAAAAGCGTAAGCGATGAATAATCACCCGGTCACGACTTCCTGGGAACCTTAAATATTCAGG
>OMEJ01000487.1_pt1 | contig 28575 bp, 20 predicted proteins | sample 1645361 | NCBI WGS metagenome assembly OMEJ01 (sample SAMEA103958156, study PRJEB25191) | human gut metagenome
CGGAGGACACCTTATTCCCCTCGGAGAGCGGAGGGGGGCACGCGGGGGGAACTGGTTCCCGCCCGCGGTGCGCGGCAGCGGACTGTCACGCTGCGGGCTGGGCGCATGGCCGGGGTGACAACTCCTCCGACTCCGGGCAGACCCGGTTCAGCCCTTGGCTGCCCCTGGGCTCTGCCCATCCGCTTCGGAGTCTGTCGCCCCTATGCGCCTGCCCTCCGCGCTTCTTACTCCTGGTTAGCAGAGTTGATGATCTGCACGAAGTCAGCGGGCTTCAGGCTGGCGCCGCCGATCAGGCCGCCGTCCACGTCGGGCTGAGCCAGCAGCTCAGCGGCGTTCTTGGCGTTCATGGAGCCACCATACTGGATGGTGACAGAGCGGGCCACATGAGCGCCGTACAGCTTGCGGATGACGGCACGGATGGCCTGGCAGACCTCGCCGGCCTGCTCGGCAGTGGCGGTCTTGCCGGTGCCGATAGCCCACAGGGGCTCGTAGGCGATGACCACGTGACGCATCTTGTCGGCGGGCACGCCGGCCAGAGCGCACTTGACCTGGTAAGCGATCAGCTCCATGGTCACGCCCAGCTCACGCTGCTCCAGGCTCTCGCCCACGCAGATGATGGGGAACAGGCCGGCGTTGATGGCGGCGTGAACCTTCTTGTTGACGGTGAAGTCGGTCTCGTTATAGTACTGGCGGCGCTCGGAGTGGCCGATGATGACGTACTTGGCGCCGGCCTCCTTGATCATCTCAGCGGTGATCTCACCGGTGTAAGCGCCGTGATCCTCATAGTGGCAGGTCTCAGCGCCGATGGCGATGTGGCAGTCCTTGAACAGGCGGACGGCGGACTGGATGTTGGTGGCGGGCACACACAGCACCACGTTGCACCACTTGCCGCGGGGCATGATGGGCTTGAGCTCCTCAGCAAAAGCCTTGGTCTGGGACAGGGTGTTGTTCATCTTCCAGTTGCCGGCGATGATAGTCTTACGGTAACGACGATTCATGTTCTTTTTCTTCCTTTCCTTTATACGGGTGCTGTGGGAGATGATATAGAACCGGACTGCCCGCCGCCCTGGCACACAGGCCGGGGCGGGGGAGTTCGGAATAATCAAACAAGACGAATAGAGAAATTAGGCATCCAGCAGGCAAGCCACGCCGGGCAGCTCCTTGCCCTCCATGAACTCCAGGCTGGCGCCGCCGCCGGTGGAGATGTGGGTCATCTTGTCGGCATAGCCCAGCTGCTGCACGGCAGCCGCGCTGTCGCCGCCGCCGATGATGGTGATGGCGTTGCTGTTGCTCAGGGCCTCGGCCACAGCCTGGGTGCCCTTAGCGAAGGCGGGGAACTCAAACACGCCCATGGGGCCGTTCCAGATGACGGTGCCGGCGTCCTTCACGGCGTTGGAATAGGCCTCGATGGCCTTGGGGCCGATGTCCATACCCAGGCAGTCGTCGGGGATGTTCATGCTGTCTACCAGGATGGGCTCAGCGTCGGCGGAGAACTCTTTGGCGCAGATGGTGTCCTCAGGCAGCAGCAGCTTTACGCCCTTCTCCTGAGCCTTCTTCATCATGTCGTTGCAGTAGTCCAGCCAATCCTCTTCCAGCAGGGACTTGCCGATGGAACCGCCCTGAGCTTTCAGGAAGGTGTAGGTCATGCCGCCGCCGATGATGATGGTGTCGGCGATCTCCAGCAGGTTATTGATGACGCCGATCTTGGAGGACACCTTGCTGCCGCCCAGGATGGCAACCAGAGGACGCTTGGGGTTGGCCAGAGCGCCGCCGATGATCTCCAGCTCCTTCTGGATCAGGAAGCCGCTGACAGCGGGCAGGTAATCGGCAACGCCGGCGGTGGAGGCGTGAGCGCGGTGCACAGCGCCGAAGGCGTCGGACACATACACCTCAGCCATGGAAGCCATGGCCTTGGCCAGCTCGGGATCGTTCTTGGTCTCACCCTTCTCAAAGCGGGTGTTCTCCAGCAGCATGATCTGGCCGGGCTTCAGAGCGGCGGCCTTGGCCTGGGCGTCGGGGCCCACCACATCGTCGGCCATGATGACCTCTTTGCCCAGCAGCTCGCTGAGCCGCTTGGCCACGGGCTTCAGGCTCAGGGAGGGGACAACCTCACCCTTGGGCTTGCCCATGTGGGAGCAGGCGATCACAGCGGCGTTCTGATCCAGCAGGTACTGGATGGTGGGCAGAGCGGCGCGGATACGCTTGTCATCAGTGATGACGCCGCTGCCGTCCTTGGCCATGGGCACGTTAAAGTCGCAGCGCAGCAGAACCTTCTTGCCGGCGACCTCGATGTCCTTGACAGTTTTCTTGTTGTAATTCATGGGAAAACGCTCCTCTCTTCGCAAATAAATGGAACAGGGAAAAACTTTCCGAAATCACCCGCGGCTCGGGGGACCGGCGCGGTGAGACTCGTCCAATGTTCAGCGTGCCCCGGACGGGAGGGAACCATCCCGCCCTCCTGCCATCTCACCCACGCCGGACAGCTGGGGGAACCCCTGCTGGCGCAGTGCCTCGTAGGCCAGAATGGCCACGGAGTTGGACAGGTTGAGGCTGCGGGCGTCCGCCCGCATGGGAATCCGGATACAGCGGTCATAGTGGGCCAGACGGAACTCCTCCGGCAGGCCTGCCGTCTCCTTGCCGAAAAACAGGTAGCAGTTGTCGCGGAACGTGGCTCCGGTATAGTCCTGCGGGGCCTTGGTGGTGGCCAGCCACAGGTCGGGGTTGGGGTTCTCAGCGAAGAAGTGCTCCAGGTTTCGGTATACACGCAGATCCACCATGGGCCAGTAGTCCAGCCCGGCCCGGCGCACCGCTTTTTCGCTGATATCAAAGCCCAGAGGCTCGATGAGGTGCAGGCGGCTGCGGGTGGCGGCGCAGGTACGGGCAATGTTGCCGCAATTTTGGGGAATTTCAGGTTCAACCAAGACGATATTTAGCAACTTAGACCCTCCTCGCGTGTCGGGTATCATTGTATTCCAAATGGGCGAGAAATTCAACTATAAAATGGTCGAAAAATTACAAAAAAATTAAAAAACCGGGAGAAAACGCAGGGAAGGACAATGGTTTTGTGAAATTGGGAAATTCAAGGGGGGCGGAATGGGGGAGAATCGGGCATTGTGCCGAACTTTGGGGAAAAGAAGGGAAGGGTAAAAGACGGCGAAAGGACAGAAGAGTGGAGTAAAAGGGAAAAACGCAGGGAAATAACCGGACAATGACCGGGCTGAAAAAAAGAACGCTCCAAATTTTTCATTTGCTATGGTATAATATTCACAAAAAAGAAAGGAAGGATGGACTTATGCATCTGACATGGAATGGACACTCCTGCTTTACCCTGGAGACCCGGCAGGGCACGCTGGTGCTGGACCCCTATCGGCCCGGCTCGGTGCCCGGGCTGCCTGACCTGAAGCTGGAGGCGGACGGCGTCTACTGCAGCCATCAGCACGACGACCACGCCGGCGCGGAGCTGGTGACCCTCTCCGGACGGGGCCACACCGTCCAGGTGGAGGAGATCGAGACCTACCACGACCCGGAGCAGGGCGCTCTGCGGGGCAAGAATACCATCCGTATCTTTACCGCCGAGGGCCTGCGGGTGGCCCATCTGGGCGACCTGGGCTGTGAGCTGACCCAGGAGCAGGTGGAGCGCCTTGCCGGACTGGATGCCCTTCTCTTCCCTGTGGGCGGCTTCTATACCATCGACGCTAAACAGGCCCGCAAGGTGGTGGAGCAGCTGAAGCCCCGGGTGGCTGTCCCCATGCACTACCGAGGGGAGAACTTTGGCTACGATGTCATTGGTCCGCTGGAGGACTATCTGGCCCTGTGCTCTGATGTGGTGCGCTACCCCGGCAATGCTCTGGAACTCACCGCAGACACCCCCGCCCAGACGGCGGTGCTTATCTGCCCGGTGAAGTAAGAAAAAAGTGAAGCGCGGCGGCGTGACGAGTTTTTTCGTCACGCCGCCGCGTTTTTAGTCTGTCAGATGTTTCAGCAAAATATCCCGCTCATTGGGAAGCATTCCCTCCGCCACCTGATCCAGCAGGCGGTTGAGAGCGCGGCCAATGGCCGGGCCGGACAGCCCCGCCGCCATAGCGTCCCGGCCGTTCACCGCCAGATCTTTTAACGTCAGGCAAGGAGCCTGGGCCAGAATGGTGCGGGCCAGGTCGGCTACCTCGTCCAGTTCTTCTCGGGCAGACTGCTTGGGGAGGCAGGAGGCCCCGTCCGCCTTCATAAGATCAATAAGCTGGAAAAAGAGCTCCGGTCCCAACCGCCGCAGCCACCGGCCCACACAGGCCTGGGTGGACTGGAGAAGCAGGTGGTGACGCTGCACCAGTGTGACCACCCGGTTTCGGGTGGCGCTGTCCAGGCGCAGCTGCTGGGCGATGTCCTCACACAGCCGGGCGCTCTCTTCCGCGTGGTCGTAGAAGTGCCCGGTGCCGCTCTCGTCCATAAAAAAGGTGGCGGGCTTGCCCACATCATGGAGGAGCGCCGCCAGCCGCAGGGCGGGCTGGGGCGGCACCTTTTCCACCGTTTTTACCAGATGAGTGTACACATCCCAGGCGTGGTGGGGATTTTTCTGGTCAAATCCCACCGTGGGGGCCAGCTGGGGAACAATTTCACACACGGTCTGTGGAAAGTCCAGCAGGACCCGGCCAGCACCGGGACCGCAGAGCAAGCGGAGAAACTCCCCGCCGATGCGCTCCCGGGCCACCATGGCCAGCCGCGGCGTCTCAGTCCGGATGGCTTGGGCGGTGTCCGAATGGATGGCAAAGTCCAGCTGAGCGGCCAGCCGAAGTCCCCGGAGGATGCGCAGAGCGTCCTCCTGAAAGCGGCGCTCCGGTTCCCCCACACAGCGGATGAGCCCGGCCTCCAGGTCGGCCCGGCCGCCAAAGCGGTCTGCCAGCCCGTCCTCGTCCCAGGCCATGGCGTTGACGGTAAAGTCACGCCGGGCCAAGTCCTCCGTCAGGCTGGTGGTGAAGGACACCTGGTCGGGGTGGCGGCCGTCGGAGTACGTCCCCTCCCGTCGGAAGGTGGTCACCTCCACCGGCAGTCCCTGACAAAGCACTGTCACCGTCCCGTGGCGCAGCCCGGTGGGTACACAGTGCAGGTCGGCGCAGGCGGACATGATTTCCTGCGGTCGGGCGGAGGTGGCGGCGTCATAGTCGTGGGGCTCTTTCCCACGCAGAAAGTCCCGCACACAGCCGCCCACCAGTACAGCCTGATAGCCGGACGCCCGCAGGCGGGCAAGTACCTCCAGAGCTCTGGGGTCCCATTGGATCATGATGGACCTCCTTTAATGGACCAACCGGGCGGCCACAGGCAGCAGTACCAGCAGACCTACCACGTTGGCGGCAGTGAACCACAGGAAGTAGGGCAGCGGCTTTGCCTCCCGGGAGCGCAGATAGAACTTCATAGAAATGAGGCTGGCCAGAGAGGCCACCGGGGTTCCCAGGCCGCCCACATCCACTCCGGCCAGCAGCCCCTTCCAGTCCTCGGTGAGGCCGGAGAGAAGTACGGCGGCGGGGACATTGCTGATGACCTGGCTGGCGGCGGCGGAGCACAGCAGGGGGCTGCGGGAGAGCAGACTGCCCAGACCGGCGCGCACGGCGGGCATCTGGCCCAGGTTGCCGCTGAAAATGAAGAAGCACACAAAGGTGAGCAGCAGCATGTAGTCCACCTGGCCCAACAGCTGCCGCCGGGCCAGCAGCAGAGAGACGATTACAAGGACGGTGAGGATGCCGTAGGGCAGGATGCGGCACACCGACAGCAGGCACAGGCCAAACAGCACCAGGTACAGGGCCAGATGTTTGGGGCTGGTGAGGCGCACCTGCTCAGGAAAGGAGACGGAGATCCATCCCTTGCCGCCAAAGTACAGCCCTGCCGCCGCCAGGCCCACCAGACTGATGAGGGTCAGGGGCAGCAGCAGAGAGAGAAAATCGCCCATGGACAGGGAGAAATGGGCGTAGAGAAACAGGTTTTGTGGGTTGCCCACCGGGGTGGCCATGCTGCCCAGATTGGCGGCCACCGTCTGAAGGGAAATAATAGGGATGAGCAGATCCCGGCGGCCCACCATCTCCAGCACCAGAATGGCGAAGGGGACGAAGGTGATAAGGGCCACATCGTTGGTCACCAGCATGGAGCAGAAGAAGGGCAGCAGGATCAGGGTGAGAGAAATGAGCCGCACCGGCCGCTCTCCCGCCAGCAGCCGCTGGGCCAGCACCAAAAACAATCCGCACTCCTGAAGCCCCGCCACCACGGCCATCAGACAAAACAGCAGACACAGTACCCGCAGGTCGATATAGTCCACATAGGCGGCGGAGGGGGGGACAAAGAAGGCGGAGACCAGGGCACACACAAAGGAGATGGACAGCACCGGCTCACGCCGGATAAACTGCCACAGAGAATGGGTGGATGTCATACCAAGAGCCTCCCAAATGTTTTTACCACACAACACAACATATGCCCGCAATCGGGCGGGAAAATGCCCCCGAACCGCTGGGGTTCGGGGGCAGAGAAAGGTTTATTTTACGTACTGGATGCCGGAGCCCTGCTGGGCCTCCACATCACCGTACAGGCCCTCGGCCCACTCGTTGGTGGCCTCGGAAGCCAGGGCGTTCTTGGCGGTGACCTTCCAGGCGGGATCGTTCCAGCCCACGAAGTACATGATGTGCCAGCCCTGAGTGGAGCTGCCGGTGTTCTTCACCAGTCCGGTGTCACCAGGCTGGCGGCTGCTGTCCAGGCACCAGTTGGTGAAATCCTCGATAAAGCCGTCATAGCGGGACACGCCGGTGTACAGACCGCCGCTGCTCTGAGAGCCGCGGTCGGCGGTGTTCTGGACCGCCATCACAGCGAAGGACTCCTCGTCGGCGCTGCCGGACTTCCAGCTGTCCAGCAGGCTCTGGGCCTTCTCCTCAGCCTGGGTGAACTGCTCGTCGGTGGGATTGGAGCCGGCGGAGACCAGGACGTGACGGACGTCGGCGGTAGCGGCCTCGTCGCGGGTGCGGCTGTCGATCTGGACCACATAGTAGTTGAAGACGTAGCTGTCGCTCTGGTCGTTCTCCACGATGGTGGTCTCACCGGCCTGGCGGGCGGCGTCATAGAGCCATTCGGCATAGCTGCTGCTGGAGAAGGAGGATCCCATCTGGCTCTGATGCACGGTGGAGGAATAGACCTTATCGGAGTACTCCTCAGCCAGGTCAGCGGCGTCGCTGCCGGCGGCCAGCTTGTTCTGGATCTCCTGAGCGGTAGCCTGGGCCTGAGCCTTGGCGGTATCAAAGGCGGCCTGCTTCTCCTCGTCGGTCAGGTCCACAGAATTGCCCTCTTCGTCGGTGGTGGTGGTCTCAATGGAGGCCTGAACAGTGAAGACAGAGTAATTAAAGGTGTCCAGGTTGTTCTTGTTCTCCTGATAGTAGGCCTCCAGCTCCTCGTCGGAGTAGGTCAGGTTATCCTGGTGATCCTGCTGATAGTAGGTGGCGATGGTCTGAGCGGTGAGGATCTCCTTGTAGAGTTTCTCGGTCATGTAGGAGCCAAAGTTGGTGCGCAGATAGTGCTCCAGGCTGGAATAGCCGCTGGCACGTACGGACTGAGCGGTCTGCTCTATGCTGGCATCAACATAGGCCTGGCCAGCGGCGGGCAGAGTGTAGCCCTCCTTCTCGGCGGCGTGGTTGAGCATGGTGACCTGAGTCAGACTGGTCAGGCCCTGATCCAGGAAGTAGTCATACCAAGTGGTGCCGGACTCCTCGTCCTTGACCTGGTCCTTGGGGTCCACGCTGGAGTCAAAACCGGTGTTCATGCCCATCTGAGCATAGTACAGGGTCTCAGTCATGGCGTTGTGGTAATAATACTGAACGACAGCGGGAGTAAAATTCTCACCGTCAATGGTCACAGCGGTGGTACGCTTCTGGAAAAAGCCGCTGTCCCACACCAGCAGGGCGATGGCCAAAACGGCGATGACAACGCCGACCACGCCATAGACCACGTGCATGCGGCTGCTTTTTTCCTCCGCTTTGTTGTTGCGCCGCTGGGCATAAGTCGAGCCCTGGCGGGTCTTCTTTTCTCTGGATGCACTCACAGTTGATTCCGTCCTCTCGTTGTTGAAAAGTCACCCGGCTCAGCCGGGCGGAAGAAGATTCCGCATTATTATATAAAAAACTTCCATGGGATTCAAGGGGCAAAAGAGACAAGAAGGGAAGGTTTTACAGAATGTTCATGGAAAAAGTGAAGGTTATTTGAAAAGAAAACGAAAAAAAGACCGCGGCATAAGCCGCGGCCCAGTTCCAAATGAGCTTTATATACCCCGCTCTGGCCGTGTGAACCCGTTTAAAACCTGCACGAAATGGCAGGTGGGTCGCCTCCACGACGCTTATCTGCTTCCAACTTCCAGCCGACCTCGATGGGGGCCGGGAGGCCTGCAAGCCACGCCGTGAGGTGGGCGTCCCGTTTAAAAAATGTGGGTTTAAAAGAGCCCATCACGCACCGAGCAGGAAAACTCACCTGAGTCTGCGATTTAATTTTCCTCTTCTTCCTCGAAGAAGCGCTCCATAAAGAGATTGTAGACGGTTTCCACCTCTTCGTCATTGTCCAGGGTGGAGAGCAGCTCTTCGCCGTTTTCCTCCACAACCTTCATAATGACCAGGCCGTACTCCTCGTCATCCGCGTCCACATCCACCGGCTCGCCGGTCTCTTCATCCTCAGCGACTGCGGGGAACAGGGCGTGGTAGGTGATGCCGTTATGTTCCAGTGTATCCACCAGTTCCAGCTCAAATTCATTGCCGTCCTCGTCGGTCACGGTGATGAAATCAGGGCCGAATTCTTCGCTCATAGGGGAGATCCCTCCTGCTTATGTACTGACCATATTGTACCCTGTGTGCGGAAAAAATGCAAGTAGGGAGCGAGGTAAATTTTTACCGGCCGTTGCGCAAAAGAAATCCTGGGATAGACAAATGGGGATAATATGGTATAATATATACTGATTTTTTGCCGTCATGCTTCTGTTTAAGGGGTGCATCGCCAAAGAAATGCGCCGGCAGAGGCGGCAGGGCAAAAGGGGCGCCGGCCGCGGGAGCGGGGCGCCGGACATGCGAAACAACTGCGCCAAAGCGCATGGCAGCCTGGCACTTGTTCCGGTGCTCAGGGCGGGCCGGTGCGCTGCGCGCCTGCCAGTTCGGAGGTATTTGCTGTGTCTGAACAAAATTATTCTTCCCATTCCAGACGAGAAGGTGCTCGTTCCAGCCAGAACGGGGACCAGCCTGCGCGCCGCCGTAAAAAGAGCAAAAAGAAAAAGGGCGGCGTGATGCGGATCATCGGCACGCTGCTGCTGATTTTCCTGACCACCAGCGCTTTCCTGGCCTGCTTTGCGGCAGTGTATATTGTCAACGTGATTCTCCCTCAGGCCAACATGGATCTCTCCAGCTTCAATGTGGACGAGAACAGTGTGATGTACTACCAGGACAAGAGTACCGGAGAGTATAAAGAACTCCGCCAGGTACTCAGCGTCACCAACTCCCAGTGGGTGGACTATGAGGATATGCCCCAGTACCTCAAGGACGCCGCCGTGGCCATCGAGGACCGCCGGTTCTGGAAGCACAACGGCGTGGACTGGTGGCGTACCACCCAGGCGGTGGTGAGCATGTTTACCGGCGGCGATATCCAGGGCGGCTCCACCATCACCCAGCAGCTCATTAAAAACCTGACCGATTATAACGAGACCACCGTCAAGCGAAAGGTCACCGAGATCTTCCGCGCCCTGTATGTAGACTCCCACTATGAAAAAGAGGATATTCTGGAGCTCTACCTCAACGTGATCCCTCTGGGCAGCGGCTGTGAGGGCGTGGGCGCGGCGGCCGAAAAGTACTTCGGCAAGTCGGTGTCTGATCTGACTTTGGCCGAGTGCGCCAGCCTCATCGGCATCACCAACAACCCCTCCAAGTATGGTCCTTATTCCACCGCCCAGGTGGAAAACAGCAATGGCGAGATGTGGAGTGCGGTGCAGTGGAACAAGTACCGCCAGGAGGTCATTCTGGGCCAGATGCTGGAACAGGGCAAGATCTCCCAGGAGGAGTACGACGAGGCGGTGGCCCAGGAGTTGGTCTTTGTGGGCAGCAATTCCGAGTCCGGCCAGAGCACCTCGGATATCTACTCCTGGTATGAGGAGCAGGTCATCACCGATGTGATGAATGACCTGAAGGAGGAGTACGGCTACTCCAGCCAGTATGTCAGCCAGATGCTCTCCAACGGCGGCCTGCGCATCTACACCTGCGTGGACCCCCAGGTCCAGGCGGCGGCGGAGGCCATCTACTATGACCGCTCCAACCTGAACTACACCTCTTCCAAAACAGGCCAGCAGCTCCAGTCGGCCATTACCATCATTGATAACTCCACTGGCGACATTGCCGGTCTGGTGGGCCGTATTGGAGAAAAGACCATCAACCGCGGCACCAACCTGGCCACCGGCGCTCTGCGCCAGCCCGGTTCTTCCATCAAACCCTTGACCGCCTATGCCCCTGCCATGGAGATGGGTCTGCTCAGCCCCATTTCGGTGCTGCCCGACTACCCCTATCAGGTGCTGGACGGCAAAGCCTGGCCGGTGAACGTAGACGGACGCTACCGTGGCCAGGTGACCGTAACCGAGGCGCTGCAGTGGTCCTACAACACCGTGGCCGTGCGGACCATAGCGATGGTCACCCCGGCTAAGTCTTATGAATTTGCCACCCAGCGCTTCCATCTCCAGCTGGAGAGCGGCCGGATGGTCAATGGACAGATGCAAAGCGACATTAACCTGGCTCCTCTGGCCATGGGCGGTTTGACCGACGGCGTCACCACCCGGCAGATGGCCAACGCCTTTGCCGTGTTCCCCGAGAACGGCATCTACCGGGAGGCCCGCACCTACACCAAGGTGGAGGACAGCGACGGCAATGTGATCCTGGACAACAGCCGGGAGGACGAGACTGCCATCAAGGAGTCCACAGCCTATTATATGAACACCATGCTGCAGAATGTGGTGCAGAATGGCGGCGGTAAGGAGGCCCGTATCAGCGGCATGTCCGTTGCCGGTAAGACGGGTACCACCGACAGTAAGTTTGACCGCTGGTTCGTAGGTTACACCCCCTACTACACCGCTGCGGTGTGGGTGGGCTATGAGTACAACGAGCGTGTGCCCTCTTCGGGCAACCCGGCGGCCCAGCTGTGGAAAAAGGTCATGTCTCCCATCCATGACGGGCTGGAAGACACGGGATTCAGCAAGCCCAGCGGCCTGGTGCAGGTCACTTATTGTAAGGACTGCGGCGGCCTGGCCACCGCTGCCTGTCAAGCTGATCCACGGGATTCGTCCCGGGTGGCCACGGGCTATGTGATGGCTGAGGACGCGCCTTCCACGTCGTGTTCCTGCCACTCTCTGGAGGAGGGTTCCAACTCTCTGGTCCGGGTCTGCGTGGATGATCCGGTGCTGGATGAGAACGGAGAGTTTACCGGCAGCTACCATCTGGCCGGTCCCTACTGTCCCGAGATCAGCATCCGCACCTATGCCTACCTCAACCTGGATCGGGAAAGCGTGGGCGGCGCCTGGGCGGAAGACAGCCAGTATTTCTACTCCAACTTGCCTAACGTAGGCGTGTGTACCGTCCACACCGGCGAGGCAGTGGTGCCTCCGGAAGGAGGAGAAACCACCGATCCCGATGATCCTTCCAACCCTGAGAACCCGGAGAACCCCGACGGCGGGGAGGAACCGACCGATCCGGAGGGCGGCTCTCAGGAGGGCGGCGGAGGAGAAACCAGCCAGCCGGAGAATGTAACCAACTCCGTAAGATAGTGATCACCACCGAGGAGAGGGCCGCCGCAGGCGGCCCTTCTCTTTGCGTCAGTGCATGGCCACACGAAAAATTGTGGAAAATGACGAATAACAGCAGGGTAGACCAGTGAAAAATTGACCGGTTGATTGACCGCCTGCCCATTGCATCCCGGACTTTGGTGTGCTAAAATAGACCACATCGCAAGTACAAATGACCATGACACACGGACAACGGGACGGAGGAACAGAAGGTGAATCAATCCGAGGGCTATTTTATCGTTCAGGCGTCTTCCATGCCGGAGATCTTCCGCAAGGTGGCTCAGGCCAAGCGGCTGCTGGAGACCGGGGAGGAGACCACAGTGAACGGCGCGGCGCATGCCGTAGGCATCAGCCGCAGCGCCTTTTACAAATACAAAGACGCGGTACGGCCATTTCAGGATATGCTCCATGGACGGATCGTCACGTTCCAGACCATGCTGCGGGATGAGCCGGGGGTACTCTCGGGACTGCTCAACGTACTGGCCGGCACAGGGATGAATATTCTGACCATCAATCAGAATATCCCCGTCAACGGCTGTGCTGTGGTGACCATTACGGCTGAGACCTCTCAGATGCACCTGAGCCTGGAGGATATGCTCCAGGCCGCCGCGGACAGCACCGGCGTGATCCGCTGTGAGGTTCTGGCCGGTTAAGAAAGAAACTCTGTGTTTTTTATGAGGTGAGTTGGAATGACAAAGGTAGCGATTCTAGGCTTCGGCACCGTCGGCTCCGGCGTGGCCGAGGTGCTCAGTAAGAACAGCCAGGGCATTGCCCGGCGCTCCGGCGGCGAGATCCAGGTCAAATATATCCTGGACGTGCGGGATTTCCCCGACAGCCCCTTTAAGGACTGCTTCGTGAAGGACTTCTCCATCATTGAGAACGACCCCGAGGTGGACGTGGTGGTGGAGACCATCGGCGGAGCCAAGGTGGCTCTGGAGTTCACCACCCGCGCCCTGAAGGCGGGCAAGAGCGTGGTCTCCTCCAACAAGGAGCTGGTGGCCACCCACGGCTACGAGCTGCTGCAGCTGGCCAAGGCCAACGGAGTCAGCTATCTCTTTGAGGCCAGCGTGGGCGGCGGTATCCCCATCCTGCGCCCTCTCACCAACTGCCTGGCTGCCAACGAGGTGGAGCAGATCACCGGCATCCTCAACGGCACCACCAACTATATCCTCACCCGCATGATCAAGGCGGGTCTCACCTTTGAGCAGGCGCTCAAGGAGGCTCAGGACAACGGCTACGCCGAGAAGGACCCCACCGCCGACGTGGACGGTCACGACGCCTGCCGCAAGATCTGCATCCTGTCCGCTCTGGCCTGCGGCCAGCACGTCTATCCCCAGCAGGTGCCCACCCAGGGCATCCGGGAGGTGACCCTGGCTGACGTGGCTTACGCTGATTCCTGCGGCTATAAGATCAAGCTCCTGGGCCGCTGCCTGCGGGAGCCTGAGGGCAAGGTGTGCGCCTTTGTGGCTCCCCACCTGGTCTCCTGTGAGAATCCTCTGGCCGGCGTGGAGGACGTGTTCAACGCCATCGCCGTCACCGGCAACGCCGTGGGCGACGTGATGTTCTACGGCCGCGGCGCCGGCAAGCTGCCCACCGCCTCCGCTGTGGTGGCCGACGTCATCGACATTGCCCGGGACCCCAAGCGGGACCGCGGCAACCAGTGGGGTCCCGGCAGCGAGGACCTGGTGGTCTCCAGCGATTCGCTGACCTCCCGGTGGTATGTCCGGGCCAATCTCTCCATGGACCAGGCCCGTCTGGCCTGCGGAGAGATCCTGCCCCTGGCCCGCAGCGGCGCCCCCGCTCAGGAGGCCGCGTTCCTCACCCAGCCCATGACCTATCCTCAGCTCATGGATCGTCTGGCGGGGGTGGAGACCTGCTCGGTGTTCCGCGTACTGTAAGCGTGCGCATAGAATACAGGGCAGTCCTGTGATTTCATCAACCTTGGAGGGATAGAATATATGGCACTGATTGTACAAAAATTTGGCGGCAGCTCCGTCGCCAACGCGGACCGGGTGCGCAACGTCGCCCGGATCATCACCGAGACCTACCGCAAGGGCCACAGCGTAGTGGTGGTGCTCTCTGCCCAGGGCGACACCACCGACGATCTCATCGAGAAGGCCCAGGAGATCAACCGTCACCCGTCCAAGCGGGAGATGGATATGCTCCTGTCCTCCGGCGAGCAGATCTCCATCGCTCTGTGCGCCATGGCCATCGAGGCCATGGGCTACCAGGTCATCTCTCTCACCGGCTGGCAGGCCGGTGTGAACACCGACTCGGCTTACAGCAGCGCCCGGATCAAGCGCATCCAGACCGAGCGCATCCAGAATGAGCTGGATAAGAAGAAGATCGTTCTGGTGGCTGGATTCCAGGGCATCAACAAGTACGGCGACATCACCACTCTGGGCCGCGGCGGCTCTGATACCTCCGCTGTGGCGCTGGCCGCCGCCCTCCATGCTGACCTGTGCCAGATCTATACCGACGTGGACGGCGTGTACACCGCCGATCCCCGCCTGGTCAAGGGCGCCAAGAAGCTGGAGGAGATCACCTTTGATGAGATGCTGGAGCTGGCCAGCCTGGGCGCCCAGGTGCTTCACAACCGCTCTGTGGAGATGGCCAAGCGCTATAACGTCAATCTGGAGGTTCTCTCCAGTCTCACGGGAAATCCCGGTACAAAAGTCAAGGAGGTTGTCAAAACCATGGAAAAGACTCACGTCAGCGGCGTTGCGAAGGATAAGAATGTGGCCCGCCTGGCCCTCATCGGCCTGGCTGACGAGCCCGGCATCGCCTTTAAGATCTTCTCTCTGCTGGCTAAGAAGAACATCAACGTAGACATCATTCTCCAGTCCATCGGCCGGGATGAGAGCAAGGACATCAGCTTCACCGTGGCTCGCGGCGACAGCGAGGAGGCCCAGAAGATCCTGGAGGAGAACAAGGATTACATCGGCTTTAAGGCTATGGAGGTCAACAACCAGGTGGCTAAGGTGTCCATCGTGGGCGCCGGCATGGTGAACAACGCCGGTGTGGCCTGCAAGATGTTTGAGGCCCTCTCCTCTGCCGGAGTCAACATTAACATGATCTCCACCAGCGAGATCAAGGTCTCCGTCCTGGTAGATGAGCGGGAGGCTGACCGGGCTGTCCAGGCCATCCATGACCGCTTCTTCAACGAGTTTGGAAGCGCCAACTGATCCAAAAACAGGTCTATATTGAATTTTCGGGATGGGAAACTGTGGAAGTGCATAGTTTCCCATCCTGTTTTCAAGAAAAATGGGGCGGATTCTTTAAAAAATCGATTTTTTTGCCGAAAGTGCGGAATCCAAGCGTTTTTTTCCTTTTTTTGTGTTGCAAAAAATAAGGACTTCTGGTAAAATAATAAATCGACTGGATAACTAACGTGCATTATGGAAAGCAAGGCAACTTGCTTTCTTTGGATTAAGGGCGCTTTGCCCTGTTAGGCAAGGAGAATCAAAACACATGGATAGAAATGAGAGAGAGGCCCGCCGCCACCAGGAGGACCGAGCTCTGAATAAGGCTCTGATCTGGGTGGGCGTGGCCATCGTTCTGGAATTTTTGCTGGTACTGGTAAATCGTTACTACATTAACTACAATACGAGTACTGAGTCCATCAATCGGGTTTTGGCGATTCAGGCCGCACTGGTCGGTCTGCGGTGGGTCAGCCTGGCTGCTTTGGTTGTCTGTGTGGTTTGGATGCTGGTTCAGCTGTCCAAGAACGGAAATGCGGTGCTGCCCGGTGTGCTGGCCATTGCGGCCGGCGGGCTGCTGCTGTGCAGCCATGTGATCCTGAACTTCCGGGACGCCGGTCTGCGGATGATGTTCTGGATGGTTCCTGCCTGGGCTGCTCTGGCTCTGGTGTATTATCTCTATCAGCGTGAATTCTTCTTCTCCGCTGTGATCAGCGGTCTGGGCCTGCTGGGCCTGTGGTTTGTGCGCCACGCCAGCCCTCTGGGCCTGTACACCATCCTGGTGGTGGTCGTGCTGGTGCTGCTGACTCTGGGGCTGTTTTTGCTCAAGAAGAAGGACGGCCTGTTCCAGCTGGGCAAGGGCAAAGCCCGTCTGCTCCCCGCTGAGGCCAACTACTCCCTGATTTTCCTCAGCTTTGTGGTCAGCCTGGTGGTGATCGCCCTGGCCGCCTTTGTGGGCGGTTCTATGGCTTACTACCTGCTGTATGCCATGGTGGCCTGGCTGTTTGCTCTGCTGGTGTATTACACCGTCAAGATGATTTAAAATGAAAAAAGCTGTCCCCCCAACGGGGGACAGCTTTTTTGCGCTCTTTTTTACCCTTCCAGGGCGCGGATGCGAGGAACTACAGTCCTGCGGTAGAGGGGAATGGCAATGGCCACGGTGAGCAGCTCAGCGAGAAGGAAGCACAGCCACACCAGTTCCGGCTTCACACGGATCAGAAGCAGGGCGATGGGGAGCAGGAAAATGATTTGGCGCAGCAGGGAGACCAGCAGCGAGCAGCTGCTGCGGTCCAGGGACTGGAAGGCGGCGGAGAGGACAATGCTCACGGAAGCCACGGCAAAAGCCAGAGCGGTCATCCGCAGGGCGGGCACGCCCATCTGAACGGCCTCCTCCGGTGCCTGGAAACACCAGCGCAGCAGAGGGGAAGCGGCCAGAGAAAGGATTGCTGTACCGGCTAGACCGGTGCACACCCCCAGCTGAAGTCCGAAGCGAATGGACTGGGAAATGCGCGGAGCGTCTTTCGCACCGTAGTTGTAGCTGATGATGGGAATGAGGCCGCTGTTCACGCCGAAGATGGGCATGAACACAAAGGACTGAATCTTGAAGTAGACCCCCAGGACGAATACCCCGGTCTCCGACCACAGGTTCATGATCTGGTTGAGCCCCAGCGTCATAAAGCTGGAGAGAGACTGCATGACGATGGCTGGGGCGGCAATGCGCAGGATCTCACCGGTAAGCGGGGGAGAGAAGTGGAAGCGGCGGGGAGAGATGGGAAAGCTGCGGCGAAGACGCCACAGAAGAAAAAAGCCGATGCAGGCGCCGGAAATCTGTCCGATCACGGTGGCCACCGCGGCGCCTACCACACCCATATCAAAGATAAAGATGAAGATGGGGTCCAGCACGATGTTCAGCAGCGCGCCCGAGCCCTGAACGATCATAAATCCGGCGGGGTGGCCGGTGGACTGGAGAATACGTTCACAGAGAAACTGCATGCAAAGGCCGATGGATAGTCCGCAGCAGATGGTGAGATAGGCAATGCCCGACTGAACCACCACCGGATTGTCCGAGCAGCTTTGGAAGAAGGGAGTACAGCCCACCAGGGCAAAGATAAGAGCCAGCAGCCAGACCGCGCCGTAGAGCAAAAAGCCGTGGCAGGCCGCATTTACTGCATCCTCCAGGCGGCCTTCTCCCAGGCGCTTGGCCAGAATGGCGTTAAAGCCTACCCCCAGGCCGGCGCAGAAGGCTACGATCATCAGCTGCACCGGATAGGCGTAGGACAGAGCCAGAAAGTCCAGATCGCTGACCTGAGCCACATAGATGCTGTCCACCAGGTTGTAGATGGCACCCATGAGCATGGAGAGCATGATGGGCGAGGACATGGTAAGCACCAGCTTCCGCACCGGCATGGTGCCCAGGATGTTGTTGTGTTGTTCCATGAGATCTCGTTCCTTTCTTTTGAATAAAAAAACACGAGCTCCCCCCTGGGAGCCCGTGTTACCAACTGAAATATCCATCCGTGGGGATCGACGGGCCCGTGGGCACGGATGGCGCTGTCTTGTGCCTCAGTATATCAGAATACCCCTGGACCGTCAAGGGCGTGAGAGGGCTTCTCAGGGCCGAAGAGAGACAAAAAAACGGCAGACCGCAAGCGGTCTGCCGTTTTGAAGCTGAAATACAAATCAAGCGTGGGCACCGGCGTGGGTAAGGGTGCGGCTGCCCTCCTGGGCGGCGGCACGGGGCGCGGCGCTCTCCTGGTGGGAAAGGCCCTTGGCGTTGGCCAGCATGAGCTTGATACGGTTTTCCTGGTTGATCTTGGTTGCGCCGGGATCGTAGTCGATGGCCACAATGTTGCTGGTGGGGTAGTCGTCCTTCAGCTTGCGGATCATGCCCTTGCCCACGATGTGGTTGGGCAGGCAGCCGAAGGGCTGGGTGCAGACAATGTTGTTGGTGCCGGAGTGGATGAGCTCCAGCATCTCGGCGGTGAGCAGCCAGCCCTCGCCCATCTTGTTGCCGTCGCCCAGGTAGCCGTGAACCAGCTTGTGCAGATCCTGGAAGGTGCCAGGGGCGCGGAAGCGGTGGGAGTTCTCCAGAGCCTGGATCATATCCTTCTGGCAGCCCTCGATGTAGGACATAAAGGCCTTGCAGGCCGCCTTCTTGATCCACTTGCCGCCGTACAGATCCACGTCGGAAACCCGGTTGTAGATCTTGAAGATGATGAAGTCGGTGAGGCCGGGCACCACAGGCTCCACGCCCTCGCTGAGCAGGAACTTCTCCAGATTGTTGTTGCCCAGGGGGGCGAACTTTACGTAGATCTCGCCCACGATGCCTACCCGGATCTTGGGCTCGCCCTGAACGGGGATGGAGGCAAAGTCATCGCAGATCTCGGCAAAAATCTTGCGCATCTGGGCGCGGCTCATGCCCTTACCCTGCTCAAAGCCGTTGACCAGCTGGTGGGACCAGGCCTCGATCATGGCGTCGGTCTCGCCGGCATTGACCTCGTAGGGGCGCACCTGGTTGGCCACGTTGACGATGATGTCACCGTACATCATGGCGTATACCGCCTTGCGGATAAAGGGCAGGGTCAGGTTGAAGCCGGGGTTCTTCTCCAGGCCGGACAAGTTGACGGAGACCACGGGGATGTAGGCCATGTCGGCCTTCTCCAGGGCCTTGCGCAGCAGATGGATGTAGTTGCTGGCCCGGCAGCCGCCGCCGGTCTGGGTGATGAGCAGGCCCACCTTGTGGGGATCGTAGCCGCCGTGCTTCACCGCGTCGATGAGCTGGCCGATAACCAGCAGGGCGGGGTAGCAGGTGTCGTTGTGGACGTACTTGAGGCCTTCGTCCACGATCCCGCGGTGGTTGGTGGTGAGCATATCCACTTTGTAGCCCTGATTTTGCAGGAGCTTTTGCATCATGCCAAAGTGGACGGGGAGCATCTGGGGCATCAGAAGGGTGTACTCCTCCTTCATCTCCTTCGTAAAGAGCAGACGGCCGGTTTCATCATACACAAGCTTAGCCATAGAGATGTTTCCTTTCTACATGAAAACGTATTTTACGTTGAAACAGTGGGGTTACTGGGCCTTGCGGGCCTCGATGGCGGCCATCAGGGACCGGATACGGATCTTGACCGCGCCCAGGTTGCTGATATCGTCGATCTTCAGCTGGGTGTAGAGCTTGCCGCCCTGTTCCAGAATGGAGCGCATCTCGTCGCCGGTGATGGCGTCGATGCCGCAGCCAAAGGAGACCAACTGAATAAGCTCCATGTCCTCCTGGGTGCACACGTACCGGGCCGCGTTGTACATACGGGCGTGGTAGGTCCACTGGTTGAGCACATGGCGGGGAGCCTTATCCTCCAGGTAGGCTACCGCATCCTCAGTGATAAGGATGAAGCCGAAGGAGGTAATGAGGTCATTGATGCCGTGGTTGATCTCCGGGTCCATGTGGTAGGGCCGTCCGGCCACCACCAGGATGGGCCGGTTCTCGGCACGGGCCTGCTCGATGTAGGCGCGGCCGGTGGCGCGGAGATCTTCCTTGTAGGCGTCGTAGGCGGCGTAGGCAGCCTTGGCGGCGGCTACGGTCTCCCGCTTGGGCACCTGGAACTCGTTGAAGAACCACTCGCTGGCCTTGCGCTCAAAGTCCTTGGGACGGTGCAGGCCGAAGTAGGGATTCAAGTAGCGCACCTTTTTCAGGCTGGGCACGTTGGCGGCCAGCAGCTCGGGGTAGTAGGCCACCACGGGACAGTTGTAGTTGTTGTCGCTGACGCCCTCGTTGAAGTTGTAGGGCATACAGGGGTAGAAGATGGCGTCCACACCTGCCTCCACCAGGGCCTCTACGTGGCCGTGGAGGAGCTTTGCGGGATAGCACACAGTGTCGGAGGGGATGGTGCGCTGGCCCTTCAAATAGAGCTTGCGGGAGGACTCAGGGGAGAGGACCACCTCGAAGTTCAGGCGAGTGAACAGCTCAAACCAGAAGGGCAGGTTCTCGTACATGTTTAGGCCGAAGGGGATGCCGATCTTGCCCCGGGAGCCGTTGCCCTGCCCCTTGCCGTGGAGGGCGCGGAGCTTTCCGTATTTGTAACGCATCAGGTCGGGCAGGTGGCTGGGCTCCTCGCCCAGGGGACGAGAACAGCGGTTGCCCGAGACAAAGCGCCGCCCACCGTCAAAGGTGTTGATGGTGAGGGAGCAGTGGTTGGTGCACAGGCCGCAGGTGGCGGGCTTGGCCACGTGGGTGAATTTCTCCAGGGCCTTGGCGGAGAGAATGCCGCTCTTTTCCAGATGCAGGTCCCGGGCGGCCAGAGCGGCGCCGAAGGCGCCCATGATACCCGAGATGGTGGGGCGGGTCACATCCCGGCCCAGCTCCTGCTCAAAAGCCCGGAGCACCGCGTCGTTGTGGAAGGTGCCGCCCTGGACCACGATGTGCTTGCCTAGGTCGTCGGCGCTGGCAGCCCGGATGACCTTGTAAATGGCGTTCTTGACGATGGAGATGGACAGGCCTGCGGAGATGTCCTCCACGCTGGCGCCGTCCTTCTGGGCCTGCTTGACACTGGAGTTCATAAACACGGTGCAGCGGCTGCCCAGATTGACCGGGTGCTGGGCAAACAGGCCCAGCTTGGCAAAGTCGGCGATGGAGTAGCCCAGGGCCTTGGCGAAGGTCTCGATAAAGGAGCCGCAGCCGGAGGAGCAGGCCTCGTTGAGCATGATGGAGTCCACCGCGCCGTTGCGGATTTTAAAGCACTTCATGTCCTGGCCACCGATGTCGATGATGAAGTCTACGTCGGGATTGAAGTGGGCGGCGGCCTTGTAGTGGGCCACCGTCTCCACCAGGCCAAGGTCGCAGTTGAAGGCGTTTTTGATGAGGTCCTCGCCGTAGCCGGTGACAGCTGCACCCTTAATCTCAATGCGGTCGCCGCACAGCTGATAGATCTGCTTCAGCTGGGGAAGAACGACCGAGACGGGGTTGCCCTGGTTGGACTGATAGTAGGTGTACAGCAGGCCGCCGTCCTCGGTGATGAGGGCCAGCTTGGTGGTGGTAGAGCCTGCGTCAATGCCCAGCCAGGCGGGACCTTCATAGGACTTGATATCCACCTCGGGGGGGCGCTTGGCGTTGTGCCGGGCGCAGAAGGCGCCGTACTCGGTCACGTCCTGGAACAGGGGGGGCATGGTGTCCACCAGGGTGGTGGTGTCCACGCTCTCCTCCAGCTTTTTCAGCGCGTCCTCAAAGAGAATAGGCTCATAGTCGGTGGCACACAGGGCCGCGCCCATGGCGGCAAAGCAGTCGCCGTCCTCGGGGAAGATGGCGTGCTCCTCGTCCAGCTTCAGAGTCTCCACAAAGCGCTGCCGCAGGCCCATGAGGAAGTGAAGGGGGCCGCCCAGGAAGACGATCTTGCCCTTCAGCTCCCGGCCCTGGGTCAGGCCGGCCACGGTCTGGTCCACCACCGCCTGGAAGATGGAGGCGGCCACGTCCTCTTTCCGGCCGCCCTGGTTGAGAATGGGCTGGATATCGCTCTTGGCGAACACGCCGCAGCGGGAGGCGATGGGGTAGATCTTCTCGTGCTTCAAAGACAGCTCATCCAGCTCGTTGACGGTGACGTTCATCAGGGTGGCCATCTGGTCGATGAAGGCGCCGGTGCCGCCGGCGCAGGAGCCGTTCATTCGTTCCTCCAGCGCTCCGCCGAAGAAGATGATCTTGGCATCCTCGCCGCCCAGCTCAATGACAGCGTCGGTGTCGGGAATATATGTATTGACGGCGGCGGCGGTGGCGTAGACCTCCTGGACAAAGTCAATGCCCGAGGCGTTGGCCACGCCCAGGCCGGCCGAGCCGGTGATGACCAGCTTTACCTGCTTGCCCTGGAGCATCTCCTGGATGGAGTGTAAGGTCTCGCAGGCACGCTCACGGGTCTTGGAGTAGTGCCGCTCGTAGGAGCGGAACAGCAGCTTATTTTGTTCATCCAGCACCACCACTTTAACCGTGGTGGAGCCGATGTCGATTCCGATGCGCAGACTCATATGAAAAAAGCTCCTGACATGCATTCTAAATTCTAAATTGAACCGATTTCGATCGTTACTTATGATACTTCCCCAAGGGGGAAAAAACAACGATTTTAACGCTTTCTTAACGCGCGGAAAGGGAGGAAATACGCCGTTTTAACGGTCGAAAATTGTGCATTTCTGCCTTGGAAGAACAATTTTTAATGAAATAAAGTAAAAAAGTAAATTGGCGGAATGCACAAAAAACCCCCGGCGGCATCATGCCGCCGGGGGTCCTTACAGGCCGTTAGCCTTTCAAGCCCAGCAGGAGGGCTGCGTATTCACCCAGGGAGAGTTGAGATTGTGTAGAAGCTGCATAGCTCTCCGGGTCCAGGGGGAAGTCGCTGGTTGTGGTAACATACTGGGCAACTTTTCCATTTTGCTCCACGGTGATGAGGTGCTGGTAGCCCATGTCTGGATGATAACGCAGCTGTCCATCCACCCAAGGACCTCCGGCCCAGGGGGCATGTAACAGATCGTCCAACACAAAGCCGAAATCATAGCCGTAGATATTTACTGTGCTCCCGTCCACCAGGTTGTCAAAAGAGGCCAGGAGATGAAGGGAAGTGAGCTGAGCGCTTTGATAGATCGCACCAAGGTCGGAGATTTCAGGAAGGGCACGGGCCTTTTTCAGCTCTTCCTCCAGAACCTGCTCTATCGTATCCAGAACGGCCTGGTCCGTGACAGCGATCTGCTGGCCACTGTCAACCCCTTCGCGTATGAGGTTATAGAGCTCCGCGCAGTTGGTCAAACGGGCGGTTTCGGTGAGACTGACCACATTTTTCTCTCTTCCTGCCATGAGGGTCAGGGTTTGGCCGGAGGAGAGCCGAAGTTCCAGACTCCACAGGGCGTAATCCAAACCAGCCTCGTCATTGAGGTACTCCGAAGAGGCAAGGAGCGGTTGTTTGGAAGCCTGGCGGATCAGCTCAGCCAGAGCGGTTTTATCCAGGGATTGGACCCAACTGTCTGCGGCAGGAGCGCCTACAAAGGTAATGGTTTGAATGTCTGAAGCCTGAAGGTTAGACATCGTGTTCAAAAGGCCTGAATTGGCCGAACTGGGCGGGGTTTCCAGAAGAAAAACGAGGGTCCCAGTGGCATCGTAATCCTGAGAATCATCTCCATAGATAGGGTACCGGGTGTAGTCCCCTGTGTTGCGTACAAAGGGGGTGTAGCTGCCGGCAGGAATGTTTGGAATGGTGCCGCTGAGGTCTCCGCCCACCACACGCTGGAGGTATTCGGTTCCGTCCTCACTCCGCAGGCCGAACTCCAAAGTCAGGCCGGTCCGGGTGTAGTTGATCAAGTAAGTAAAATCGGCTCCGCCGGAAGGAACAACGACCGGGTTAGCACCTACAATCTCGTCCCCGGGGGCCAGCTGGTCAAAGGACTGCTCATGGGTCCAGTCCCGACTAGGGGCGCCGGCCGTTTGCGGCTGGTCGGCGTACCAATCCTCGTAGATAGAATAGATCTCATAGGCCGTTTCAGATGGAAGGACCCAGAGAACGGGCAGGGTGTCCGAATCGAAGGACCACATGCTGCCGGTCCAGGCGCAGGAGAGCAGACAGCCCTCTTCCACCTCCTGGAGGCAGAGAGATAGATTGCGCTGCTCGTCCACCGGGATGGTCAGCACGCCTAACTCCTGACCGATGGTCACTCGGCCGGGATTGGGGATGTCCAGCAAATCGTTCAGGAGCAGGTCTGTGATCTGTTTGATTACCTCCGGGTCGTCGATCCCGACCCGGGAGCTCATGGCACTCATGGCCGCATATTGGATGGTGTCAGTGTTTCCCAGAGCGGAATAAACAGTATCAAAACTGGGATACTGGGCCTGCTCCTGACAGATGGCCTGGACCTGAGAGACGATGGAGTCGGGTATTATGATGGTGTACCAGGTTCCCGCATCCATGGCCCGGGCATACCACCCCTCCGGGGCGTCCTCCAGCCACCAAGGAACGCCGTGGACGATTTCATAGAAGGAGGTGTATTTGGTCAGCCACTCTTCCATGTCATAGTCCTCGCTCTGGTTGAGAAGCACACATTCCTCCACACTCAAGAACAACTCGGTCAGCTGATTTTTGAATTCCGGGTACTCTACCCGAGTGGTGGATTGGTTCCGCCCCAGCTGGGTTTTGAACAAGTCCTCCAGCTGGAAGATGGTACCCTCCGGCAGAACAGCCAAAGGTTCGGAGCCGGCGGTGGAGTCATCCAGCCGGGCCAGTACGTAGTCGCCCCCTTGCCCTGCATAGAGGTAGAAAGCGCTTGTATCCTTATCATTTAGAAAGGATACCGTGCAGCAGGACGAGGCCAAGTCCTGAAAACCAAGGTCCACGGAATTTTCCCGGTCCCAGGCCTCCGCTTGTCCCAGAAGCTCCCGCACCTGAGTGAGCAAGTCCTCGTCGGTGATGGGATCATAGCCGGTGCTGGACAGGGATGGCAGAGAGAGGCTGACAGACTGGGCATTCTCCAAACTGGAGAGAAATTCCTCCCGGCTGGAGGTTTGGTCTTGTGTTCTGCCTCCAAAGGTAAATACCGCCGCCAGGGCCAGCAGGACCACTGCCGCAGCGAGGGCCGTCTTTTTGGCCTTCGGGTGCTTGACCAGCTGGGCGATGCGCTCCTGGATGCTCCCCTTTCCCTCTACCATGGAGGTGGAGCAGGACAGCAGATCCTCTGGACGCAGGCTCCGCTGAGCAACCAGAGAGACCAGAGTTCGGCCGTAAGGGATGCGTTCTTCATCACCCAGGGCCTTGACTGCCCCGGCGTCGCAGGAGAGTTCCCCATCCCGCTTGGACAGATATACCGCCAGCCACACCAGGGGGTTATACCAGTGCAGTGCCAGAGCCAGACACCGCAGGGCGGACCAGATGTGGTCCTTTTGGCGGTAGTGGGTCAACTCATGGGCCAGAACATGGGCGCGGGTGGGAGAGTCTAACGTCAGCTGGGGTGTGAGGTAGATGCAGGGGCGGAAGAGCCCAAACAGGCAGGGCGAGGGCAGCGACTCTACGGTATACACCGGCAGTGGGCAGTCATCCAGGTCCAGAGAAGTTCTCCTGCGGCGCAGCTTTGCAGAAAAGCGCAGGTTGGAGCCCAGCAGCACCAGGGCGAGGATGACCGCGCCTGCACCCCACACCCCCAGCAGAAGCTGGGCGGGGGAGAGCCATACCAGGGAAAACACCGCCCGCTGTCCGTCGGCGGAGGGCTTTACCGTCCCGGTACTGTTAGCGGTGTGGACCTGTCCCTGGTCGTTAAGATACAGATTGGGGGCCTGGCCCGCCTCCACTTCCTCCATGGAGTAGGAGGAGGGCAGAATGGGGATGGTGGTCTGGGTGAGGGAGGTGGGCTCCGGAGTCAGGTCCGCCGCTGTGGGCAGGTTGGGCATGGGAATCTGGAAGGGTACCAGCAGCCGCAGCAGCACCACCCCCCACAAGGCGTACTTTACCCGGGGAGAGATGCGCCCGCCCAGCAGGCGGCGCAGAGCCAGCACCGCCAAAATGAGCACCGACGAGGTCACAAACCATTGCAGCAGGGTGTTCATTGCTTCTCCGCCTCCTTCAAAATGGCATACAGGGCGTCGATTTCCTCCTGACTGAGGGCTTTCTCACTAGCCATGGCGGATACCATCAGCCCCACGCTGCCCTGGTATACCCGGTCCAGAAAGGAGCGGGTCTCCCGGCGCACCGCCTTCTCCCGTTCCAGGGCGGGGGTGTAGTACTTGGTGCGGCCATGTACCTCCACTGTTACCAGACCCTTGTCTTCCATGCGCCGCAGGGTGGTGATGGTGGTGCTCTTGGCCCAGCCCACTTTTTCGTTCAGGGCGGTGACCAGCTCCATCACAGTGCTGGGACTGTGCTGCCACAGGCAGTCCATCACATACCACTCGCTGTGGGTGAGCATCTGTTCCATGCCGTCGCCTCCTATGCTGGTTTACTTTGTAGACCTATTATATCCCGGCTGGTCTACAATGTCAACCAAAGGGGTAAAAAACCGGCGCGGGGAATCCCGCGCCAGTAAAAGAAGGGGCGATCAGCCCCGGAAGATCATATCGCCGGAGATCTCACTCAGGCTATGGACTCCGCACATGGCCATGGTGTCCTGGAGCTCGCCCTTGAGCTTGTCGGTGAGCACCTTCACGCCCTCAGCCTGGCCGCCGTAGACGGCGGTGACATAGGGCCGGGCCAGGATGCAGGCGTCAGCGCCCAGAGCCAGAGCCTTGCACACATCCACGCCGGTACGGATGCCGCCGTCCACCAGCACCACCATCTGGCCCTTCACGGCCTGGGCGATGGCGGGCAGCACACTGGCAGTGGCAGGGACGCCGTCCTGGACCCGGCCGCCGTGGTTGGAGACCACGATGCCGGCAGCGCCCGCCTCCAGCGCCTTCTGAGCGCCCTTGACGGTCATAATGCCCTTGATGATAAAGGGCACTTTTACGTACTCAATGATTTCCCGCAGCTCGGCCACCGTCTTGGAGCCGGCGGGAGGATTGAGGCCCTTCAGGAAGGGCAGGCCCGCCGCGTCGATGTCCATGGCGAATACCTTGGCGCCGGAGGCCTTGGCGGCGTCCAGCTTGGCATACAGGGTGTCCCGGTCCCAGGGCTTCACAGTGGGGATGCCCTTGCCGCCGTTGGCGCCGATGGCGGCGGCAGCCGCGGTAAAGACCTCAGGGTTGGTGCCGTCGCCGGTGAAGGCGGCGATGCCGGCCTGGGCGCAGGCGGGAACCAAGATGTTGTTATACTCCAGGTCGTTGTACTTATCTCCGTAATGGAGGTTTACCGCGCCCACCGGGCCGGCAAAGACGGGCAGGTCATACTCCTGACCGAAAAAGTTGAATTTGGTGTCCACCGGGCCGTTTTCACAGATGGTGTCCATGTTGAGGCAGATCTCCTGCCAGGCTTGGTAGTTGCGCACCGCCACGGTGCCGGTGCCCTTGGAGCCGGGGCCGGGCATGGTGCTGCCGCAGGCCTTGCCGTTGCACACCGGACAGGCCTTGCAATAGGGGCCGCTGCAGGTGCGGGCGGCGGCCAGAACTTCCTGATAGGTCACGAAAACCCCTCCTTTGTTTCTTCCCTCCGATTGTAAACCGGAGGGCGGGCCCCGTCAAGCGTTTTGGCGGTGTTCTTCCAGCCAGGAGAGCAGGTGTTCAAACACCTCCTGGGCGTTGCGCTCGTGAAACATCTCGTGGCGGCCGCCGGGATAGAGGTGGACGGTGACGTCCCGGCACCCGGCTTTGCGGAACATCTCCACCACTTTCTTTACCCCCTTGCCCATGCCGCCCACCGGGTCCTGGTCGCCGGAGAAGAAATAAACCGGGGTGCTGGGGTCCATACGGGCCAGGTTCTCCTTTTTTGCGATATACTGAAGGCCGCCCATCATGGCCTCAAACATGGACACGGTGGACTGATACTGGCAGTAGGGATCGGCCAGGTAGGCATCCACCTGGGCCTCATCCCGGGAGATCCAGTCAGCACCGGTGCGGTTGGGGGCGAATTTCCGGTTGTAGGCCCCCAGGGACAGCTTGTCCACCAGGGGGCTGATTCCCCGGTGCCCCAGGCGGCGGCGCTCCAGTCCGGCCAGCCACTTGCCCAGGGCAACCAGGAGAGCGCTCTCCTGTCCGGTGCCGGACAGGATGACCCCGGTGAGGGTACCGGGGTAGTTGATGAGGTAGGTGCGGGTAAGGAAGGAACCCATGGAGTGGCCCAGAAGGAAGTAGGGCTGGTCCGGGTGCTTCTCCCCCTGGAGCTTGCGCAGGGCGGCCACGTCACGGGTCACCATGGACCAGCCGTCCTTCTCCCCGAAAAAGCCCTCCTCGCCCTGGCCGGCAGTCTTGCCGTGGCCCAGGTGGTCCTCGCCGCACACCAGATAGCCGTGCTCTGCCAGAAAAGCGGCAGCCCCCTCATAGCGGCCTATATGCTCTGCAACTCCGTGGACGATCTGCACCACGCCACGGAGCGGGCCCTGGGGGACCCACTCCTGGGCGTGGATGGTGTGGACGCCGTCGCTGGACGGATAGGTAAACTCCCGCAGCTGTGCCATGTTGTTACCCTCTTTCCGGCCCGAGGGCCTGTTTTCCTTAGTTTACCCCAGGGAAAGAAGGGTAGTCAAGGTGCGTCACATCTGCTCCAGCAGTGCGCGGATGCGCCCTGCCCGCAGTCGGGCGGCGTGCTCCAGCTCCCGGAACAGCTCCCGCAGACAGGGGTCGCCCGAAGTGCCTGTGGCGTAGTCGGACAACTTGGCGGCCCGCTGCTGCTCCAACAAAAAGAGACTGCGCAGCTGCCAGGGAGCGGCTCCGGACAGGGGAACGGCCTGAGAGGCGGGGGTGTAGCGCTCCCCGGTGATGAGGAAATAGGCCGCGCACAGCCGCCGGTGGTCCTGACCCAGACTGGGCAGGAGACTGCTGAGCAGTCGGGCGGTGCGCCCGCCGCAGCGCCGGGCGGTGTTCTGATAGGCCTGGGAGAGGGCACAGGTGTCCTCCATCAGCTGTTCCAGACAGGGGGCGTAGCTCTCAGAATCCGGGCACAGGCAGGCAGGTGGAGAGGTCTGGGG
>OMEJ01000488.1_pt1 | contig 28539 bp, 24 predicted proteins | sample 1645361 | NCBI WGS metagenome assembly OMEJ01 (sample SAMEA103958156, study PRJEB25191) | human gut metagenome
GGCCGCATCTTCCGCAACGAGGGCATGGACCCCAAGCACAACCCGGAGTTCACCAGCATCGAGCTGTATCAGGCCTTCACCGACTTCCACGGCATGATGGATCTGGTGGAGGAGCTGTACAAGCGCCTTGCTCAGAAGATCTGCGGCAGCATGGTCATCCCCTATCAGGGCAAGCAGATCGACATGGGTCACTGGGAGCGCCTGACCATGGTGGAAGCCGTGAAGAAGTATTCCGGCGTAGACTTCAACGACTGGAAGTCCGACGAGGATGCCATCGCCGCCGCCAAGGAGCACCATGTGGAGCTGCCCGAGGTGCCCACCAAGGGTGCCATTCTGGCTGAGTTCTTTGATGCCTTCGTGGAGGACAAGCTCATCCAGCCCACCTTCATCTACGACTACCCCGTGGAGATCAGCCCGCTGGCAAAGCGCAAGCCGGACGACCCCGCCTTTACCGAGCGCTTTGAGTATTTCATCGACTGCACCGAGTACGGCAACGCCTTCAGCGAGCTGAACGACCCCATCGACCAGAAGGGCCGCTTTGAGCGTCAGGTGGCCGAGCGCAAGGCCATCGAGCCCGACTGCAAGGCACAGGTGGACTACGACTACGTGAACGCACTGGAGTACGGTCTGCCCCCCACGGGCGGTCTGGGCTTCGGCGTGGACCGTCTGGTGATGCTGCTCACCGACAGCGCCTCCATCCGCGATGTGCTGCTGTTCCCCACGATGAAGCCCATCGACCAGTGAACTACAAGGAAATCAACATAGAAACGAAAGATTTTACTTCTGATTTTCTTGCAAAAACTGTGTCATCCCCGTTTTGACATCAATTTGACAGCAAAATCCTGAAGAATCACGTCCCGTTATGAAGCGTGACGGATTTCAGATAAAAACGCACAAGGCTTGAACAAAGCTGTAAGAGCACTTCTTGGAACCATCCGAGAGGTGCTCTTTTCGTTTGCTCCTGCGGCCAACTTCTGTCAGACAGTCACAAAAAACGGAGGATAAAATTATGAAAACCGACTACAAGCCCATCAAACCCATGAAAGAAATTCCCGACCAGCTTCGCAAACTGCGCCGCCAATTCCTGCGCTACCAGCAAGCAGAAATCGTGTACAGCCTGTCCCATAAGAAGTTGCTGGAGCTTGCCAGCGATGCCGGGGCCATTTACCGCTTCGATAGCACTGTACTTATCAACCGAGAGATTTTTGATGCCTATTTGGAACGCTTCCATGAGCCTACAAGAAAAATAACCATGAAGGAGGTCGAGGACGAATGAGCGGCAGCGTATGGATGTTCTCCGACCAGATCGACGATGAAGATATGGACTTCATGCGGCATGAGTTTGTGACTTACAGCATGGCAAGCGATTATTATGGGCTGGGATTGAAACCTGTCACCCGGATGGCACATGAATGTGGGGCCATCTATAAGATTGGCCGGAAGATTTTGATTCGGAGAAGTATTTTTGAAGAATATCTGCGTCAGCAGAGAAGGATTTGAGGTGGGTGCAATGAATAAGCAGAACTATAAAGAAGTCTCCACGATTGGACGTTGGGGCAGAATGCATGGGCGCTATCTGAAAGACAACCATCCCGTGCGATATACCGTTCTTCTATTGTCTGGCAAATTGAATGGCTATTTAGTTGAATTTGACCAGCAGGCAAAGAAACAGTTGGAGCTGATCGTTCAGCAGATGGCAGAGCGTGAGGACGTCACAGAAGAATTGAAAGCTAGCGACCAGATGGAATGGGTACGCAGAATGAATAACATTCGAAATCGTGCAGAGGAAGTTATAAAAACGACTCTAATTTATCACTAAAGTAAAAATCCACGACTTGTATATGCCATTTGCATTTACAAGCCGTGGATTTTATACCATTGACTGTCAGGATTCGCCTAACATCATTTTTGATTTTGCACATTATCATCGATTTTTGCACGAAACAGGTCTTGAATGACATTTCTCAACCGCTTCGCAGTTGTCATACGATAACGCTTGTGTTTGTAGCAATAATAAGCCACTCGACTGGTTTTCTTCTCTATTCTTTGTTTGCGCCTTTTTCCACTTCAGCACAAACCATTCTAACAACGAAATTGGCATCATATTTGCACTTAGAAATGATATAATCTTTTGTTCCATCAGCAATCCCATTCATTGTATGCAAATGACGCATAATCAAATTTTTGATATATACGCTATCGGAATCTATAAGATTCACTAGCTGGTGGTTTACAATGCCATAATTCTCCGGATTGCGAGACATGGTGAGAAGAATACGCGTAGCATTCCATCTTATATCTGTATATTCTGAATGGAGCCACTGTAAAACATTCTGAAGGATAATAGCCTCCACTCTGGATGGCAGCATAACCTCATCTGAACTTTCCAAATATTCAGCGATCAAACGAGTTACCGCGATTGTTGTTGCAACATCTCCTTGAATATACGGCATTAATTCGAGTATGTTTCTGTATACATTTTTTCCTATCGAGGCAAACAGAAGTTGCAATCCGATTTTCAAAGAAACACGATCGATATTAGATGAAATAATCGAATTATCGGAAGTTTCAATCGTACTCTGCTGCTCATACAGTTTCTCAAATACACATTGATTTCGTGCATAATGTTCAGGATATTTTACCACAATGCATATGAGAAGTGCTATTGCGTCAAGTTTTGTGGAGATTTCTTCTTTAGAAATCAAGAGGGTATCTGCAACTACAGATATGAGCATGTCCATAGTACCTGCACCATATGCGAGCTCATTCTTTAACAAAATAGTTCTGACAGTTGCAATCTCGCGTGTGCCATGTCCAAAATAAACGCCATTTTTCCCCTGCTCTTCATTGCTTGTTCGAATACGCTCGGTGTATTCTTGTACAAATCCAGGCATATCTTGGTTTTCGTTTTCTGACGTTTCTAATTTATAAGCTCCTCCGTAATAGTTTGGTAAGTATTCGGCTATTTTTTTGTCCATGTCCCCTGTGATCGCACGATTTTGCTCCCTGAGAGTGCATAAGAAAAACGGAGAATAATTTACCTCCTTTCGTTCCCTTTCGTTATCAAGCACACAATTAATATGTTCAACAAGTGCTTTTGCAGATTCATCGCTCATCTTCCGAAGATCAATATAATTTGCGATGAATTTAAACATGTCCATATACCAGCGACTATAATGCCTGTCGATGAATTGGCAGCAGATTTCACTAAGTATATCTTGTGACATACGATAGGCTACTCCAGAGAGACACCCGAATATGTCTTGCCCTATATCCACAACAGCAGTATCACTATTCAACCACGATTTAATTTCGTCAACAATAGATTTTTCACAAGATTTATAGTGTTTATCATCCAGAAAATATCCTACTGAGCCAAATGCTCGCAGTTGACTCCTTAATCGCTTATATTTTATCGGATGATTTAGGCAAAAGTCCATGATAGACTTTGCTTCAGCAGCAGTTAGGTTATTCAGAACCTCAGGGAAAGAGCTCTGTATTCCCTTAATTTCCTTTTCGTCTCCTGCGAAAATCGCAAGTTTGTACAGGTTGAGTCTAAGATTCCAGTCATCATATTTACAGCTCAGGTAGAATACAAAGTCCCTGATTTTTTCATAGATAAGCAAAATATGAGTCAATGAACCATTGTACATAGATACAATAAGTGAACTTGCAAGCATTTCACCATATTGATCAAAATTATTGCCTATGGTGACTGAATAAGGTGATTCTATTTTCTTTTTATACAAACCCTCTATGTATTTTTCATGTAGCGATTCATGGATACGGTCAAGAATTGGATAATAGAGTTCTTCGCTACTTTCCGTTAATTCTTTTTGTGCGGGTATATCAGAATACTCATTTCTTATAATACAACGGGTCAAGGACTGATTGCGCAGGTCTACCAGAATATCTTTTATAACCCATGTTGGTTGATTCGTTTCTTTTGCAAGACTTAACGCTGATTCAAGATATTCTACACACTTTTCGATATTTCCAGCAAAATACGCCTGAATTGCTTGCCAGCGAATTTGAACGACCTGATAATGTCCATTATCTTGCTGCACCTTTAATGCATCCAGATACATTGCTGTATTAAAGTGTTTGATTGATTTGCCTTCAAACAATATCGGGAGAAACTGGATACCCCAATCATCAAATTCACTTGTATTTTCCGTTTCATCCGGGTATCTGCCTCGGGAATATCCAAGAACAAACTTCAAAAAGTAATCTCTACATTTATCCACATTTTTTAATGTAGATTTGGGAATTGTAGGAAGCTGATACTTTTCTGTACCAACAACGTCCACTGCTTGAATTTCATCATTTTCACCGGAGTTCAAAACTATTTTTCCGGTACAATAGTAGTGATATACAGCAACGATGTCGTCTATCAACGCCTGAGCCCCATCTTGGCTCAATTCACTAAAATGGTGAACGGTTTTACTTTTGGCAAAATGTGCCCCCATCAAGCTTTGTTCCAGTGCTGTTTTTTCTTTTTGCGTTTCATCACAGAAATAGTACAAAGCCTTAATATTATGTTTTTTGACAGTGTCGATCTCCGCCTGTACTCCTGGCTTTATTCCATCTGTATTATCTATTAAGAAAATACAAATGTCACTATCCTCTAATGCCCATGTGTAATGATTGCCCGCAGGCAATGTAGACGCCTCTTTACTCTCAAAAGTGTAGACATCCGCTAATTGTGTGCGCTCAATAGCAGTTTTTAATTCATCTCGTACTTTATCATATTTTTCCACACCGCAAATCGAGCTAATGAATACTTGGATTTTTTGTCTAGGAAATATCGACAGAGGAGCGGAGCGCTCCGCTCCTTTGGTATATTCCCATGAAACTCCACCTACAGGTGTGCTTATACCCGTTAACCTTACGCCCATAACGCTCCTTCTAAACGAAAGTATAATTTGCTCCTAGTAACTATTCTTGTGCACCCTTTTTCAAATTGCAGTCGCGGCAAAGCATCTGGCAATTATCCGGTGTTGTTTTTCCGCCTTTGCTCCACGGAGTAATATGATCGGCATGCATCTGTTCAAACTCAAATTCTCCGCCGCAAATTGCGCATCTATGTTTTTGTTTTTCATACGCCGCAAGAGCATCACGGCGGTCAAAAGCGCGAATGGACAGCTTCTTTTCTTCTCCTGTCAGCAGATATTCATAAATGCCAGATTTCTTTGTGACATCTTCATCACCCATAAGGCGTTGAATCTCTGCCTCCAACATTTTAGGGTCGAGGTCTGTTCGCTTGCCGTGTGTGTTGTAAAACAATCCCCAGGGCAGCCCTTTCATCTCTTTACGTTTTTTAGGAAAAATAGCCTGTACCCAATCGATTACAGAACGGAAATAGTTCCAAAGGAGAACAGCACTTGGGTCGTTCTGGTGCTGGCCCATGTATGCTTCAATTGTTTTTCCCTCGGCATTCGCTGCCCATGAAATAGCAGTTTCCAGATACTCCTGACGGATAGAAGCACCCTTTAAGTAATCACCTGCAAGAGTATCGGCGGCACAACCGGTTTTTGAAAAATACCGTTTGGCATCCGAAACCCAAGAACCAGCGTAAACCGCATTTCGTAGTTCCTGATCGGTAAGCTGTTCGCCGGCAATATTGATGATTCTAAACCAATCCAACTTCTCAGAATCAGTTCCATCACACACATAAACGAACAGAGGATAGTCTAAAATCTGTTTCTGCTTATCAGAAGGCAGGTTATAAAAGTACTTATCATCAACGGAGAATGTACCATCGACATACTCACAAACGGAAATAGTACGTTGCTGCCCATCTAAAACCTCAAAACCGTCAGAACCATCCTCTTTTTTGACCTTACACCAGTAAATCACATTTAGAGGCAAACCTTTCATCACGGTACGGATTACCTCGTCCCGCTGCTTGTCTTTATAAACGAACTCTCGCTGATACTTTGGGCGAATATCAAGACGTTCATCGTAACCAACAACGCCTTCTTCAGCATCGTTGAAGTAGCCCTCATAAACTTGCCCAATAGTGACCTTTAATTCTTGAATTTCCATTACACTTGCACTTCCTTCGGCGTTTCGGGATGTTTGTTCCGAACGAATATTCGGTGGTAGGTTGTTTGCACCCTACGTCCATCTTTTTCATAATAGGGGTGTTTCTTGTCGTCCATTTCTATAACAGGACATTTTCCAAATGTTGACCCGGTACGTCCATTAGGAACGCGATCCTGCGAGTAACCAATATATTCGCTATAATCTTTTCCCAAATTCAGTGTCTCAGGATTACTAGGGGCACTTTCCGGTCCAATAATTTCAAATTGTTCCGGACAATATTTATCTAAAAAAGTAATTGGAACGCCCATCATTCCTGCGTAGTCGCAAGGAATATCTGCTGTGATGTTAACGTTTATTGCATCATAATTATCAAAACGAGGGTACAATTCAGGAGAATATCGCTTGACAAGTATTAGTTCCTCATGTCTTTGCTTATGATCCAAATTTGTGTACCAGCGAACGCCCTTAACTCTAATAAACTTTCTCCCAGTGCTTTCATCGATGCCGCAACCAGCTGCGTCGAGTGGATAATCATCGGGAACATAAAACGCACGGTCTCCAGAATGGATACTTGCACCGAGCCACATTTTGTTATGCTGAATCAAGGGGAATGTTTCCTTGTATGTCGCTGCATTTATATTACCAATGATAATAAACTTTTTGTCATATTTTATCAATGTTGAAACATATTCCCTGAACTTGCTAAACGGTGGATTTGTTACAACAATATCGGCCTCTTGTAACAGTTCTAAACACTCATCGGAACGATAATCTCCATCGCCGGAAAGTTCCGTAAGCTGATTTTCTCCAGACCGGAATAATTCTGCTACATCGAACATATCCACACCGCCGTCGCCGGTTTTATCATAAACTACAGAAACTACTGCTTTGTAAGGACGTTTAGTAGTGTTGTCCGCAGTGAGTTCACTATCAAATGATATATACATCTGTCCACTGGCGTCCATACAGTATTTTAGCTGACTTCCCATAATTGGGGAAGTCGCATAACAGGTGGCAATCAGCTTTTTTAGTTCAAGCCGATTGAAATTCAATACAAAGTATTTGAAAAAATTACTTTCGAATGGGTCATCGCAGTTGCAAAGGACGGTTTTTCCTTTGAAGTGCTTACGATAATATCGCATTTCTTTTTCTATATCAGTAAGCTGAGTGTAAAATTCATCTTTTTTAGCTGTTTTTGCTACACCTAACTCATTATTGCGAGCCATTATCCTTTCACCTCGACTTTCTGCTGTTCCTGCAACCACAAACGGACTAACGCAGAAACTGTAATATCTTTATCAAGAGCAAACTGCTTTAGAGCCTTGCGTTCTTCTCTTGTCATAGTAATTGTAAGATTTACCATATTTCTTTCAGGCATAGCAATGTACCTTCCAAACACGCTTATCTGTGTAATAGAGTACCACAAGATGGATGGAAAAACAATGGCTCGCTGTGGATTATCAGCGAGCCATTGTTTTTAGTAGATGCCGTTTGGCCTTGCGCGTTCAATTTTTTGATTTGTTTGAGTTTCCTTTTGACAAGCAGTCAGCAGGTTTTTGTCTGTGTTCCTCGCTGTACGGAGCAGTCGGACAAAAAGAAAATCATTCCTTACGGATTTCAAACTCCATATAGCCTATATACGGGTCTGCATCGGTTTGGCACACTCATAACGAGCCTAATCATTGTCCACAATCAATTTATCCCCGTAGAAAAGATCTGAACACAGCTCAGAAGAATCATCCGCAATAAGCGAATTATTTCTCCAAGTAGCGTGTTGCACAATTTGATTATGTATCGTTTCCGATTTGCGGTTAATGTTTTTATACCGAGACTAACGATATCCTGCCTGATTTCTTCAGCAGTGTGAATATTATCATCCCAGCATCTTTTGTGTGAATCAACAAATACTTCATAGTCTTCACTATCATCTGATATGAATAAGTTTCCTTTCTAGCCTGCACCAAAAGGGTGCAGATCTGAAAGGGTTTGGGATTTTCCCAACAAGCATTTTGCGTTGCAAAATAGGCATTTGTACGTACAAATGCACTGCTTGCTGCAACTGTATTCCTTCTGAAATCTTTACTACTAATAAGAGAGATTGAAAATATAAAGTTACGACATACTAAAAATTGTTGTTCTCAAGTTCATTCTTTAAGCATTAGGAAGATCAACTTTTCCGTGTACTCTTTAATATCATTTTCTACGCAGTAGCACTTTGAAGAATCACGCTCAACTCGTAACCACTGCATCCGTCCATTAGAAACTCCATTTCCCGCAGATGGTCGGCAGACTGCATTTTGGGAGAATCTGTCAACAGATTATTGATATCAATATTCAATGCTTGGCATACTCGCAGCAAGGCATCTAAACGAGGCTTCTGATTTCCATGCTCTATACGACTGAGGTAAGCCGGTTCTCGTTCTATAAAGAGTACTAACTGTTCTTGTGTCAGACTTCTGCGTTTTCTCCAGAACTGAATTCTTTTTCCGATTGCTTCATAGTCGATGTCCATTAAAAATCCTCCTGTAAATATCTGAACTCACTTAAGGCATACTTAGAGATTTAAATTTACAGGATTACTTTTTAGTCAACCATTTGACTTACAAGGAGAGCATTGCCACTTTATACGCTTTTTATAACGTAACATCAATTATATCAAGACTATCGTCTGCCGTAAAGTTATATATTTTCGACTAAACAGCATAAGCTCAGTTGCACTACTTCTGTAACAGTACTCCCCTAGCTTTTGAGATGATTTGTAGCGGTATAGTGCAAACAATATGTTAGAATATTTCTAGTGGCGAGACCTGCTAAAAATGAATTGTCCGATTTACGGATAAAAAAGTCTGGAACTACTTGGGCTACCAAGAGAATCCAGACTTTTTCTTAATTATAGGAAGAATTTGGTAAAAGTAGGCCTAACAGGTTCACTTTGTAGGCCTACAAAGCCCACGACTTTCATAATTTGATGTGTTACAATATATGCAGAGCTGCGGCATCTCAGCAGGAAAGGACGGCAATGTTACGAGGAATAGGAACAGTTGTTCCTATTTTTTCTGAAAATTGTGAACTGTCAGTTCCTGTTCATTGTAAAACTCTTTTGGTATACTTTCTGCAAGGCTTTGAGAAAACACATCCAGCAAGTACCCCAATTGATATTCGATCGAGATTTTGAATTTCAATTCAACAGTCAAACTTCAAAAATCTGGAGGGCGTTCTTCACTCCCTTTGCATTATATCATGGCACCGTGGAGGACACACTTTGGAAACAACTTTGGAAATTTTTGTAAAAAGTAGGCCTGAGAGGTCTACAAAAGTAGGCCTACGAGGTCCACGCGCTTTGTAAGAAATTCTGTTATACTTTTCTTGCAGAGCAAAATAAATCTGATTTGATACCAGCTACTTCTAAGCGGAAAGCGACAAACGCCATGATCTCCCACTGAGGGAAGGAGCGGTAGGCCGCTTTCTTTATAGTATAACAAACACATAACGTCTTTCAACAGAAGGACTGTACCTCTCAATACCGAGAGAAGATTCTAAGACTTGATCTTAGGGTATGGGAGCCCATTGCTTAGAAGATGTGCATCATTTTTACAAGGGAGGATTGTCATTTGCATCAATGAATTCAGAAAAAATGGGAATGAAACAGCCATCCGTATACTTGACAGTAGAAACGCCATTGCCGCAGTATCTGCCCTATGCACGATTTCTGCTGAACGCTGAGTTAACTCATAAGGCAAAATTGCTCTACACGCTCCTACTTGATCGCGCGACACTTTCGCAGAAAAACAACTGGGTTGATACGGTTGGACGTGTGTATGTGCTCTATCCGATTGCCAACCTTGCACGAGATTTACATTGCAGTCGTTCAAGCATTACGCGCGCATTTACAGAATTGGAGAGCTCTGGACTTTTGGAACGTCTGCACAGTGGATTTTCAAAACCAAGCCGTATTTTGCTTAAGGTTCCGCAAAATGTGCAGGGATATTCTTCTATGTTATGCACAGGTGCGTCATCTGATGGTGCAAAAGTGACCAATGTGGATGTGCAAAACTGCATACCTAACCACCTTAATAGGAACCAACAAAAATATAACAACAAACAAAAGCAGAAAAATATGCCGGGACTTCCGGAGTACATGTTTGAAGAAGGTGAAAGTCTATAACCATGCTTGATGAAATTTTAGAGTCGGCTACTGCTGTTACTTCAGATTCTGAAGATTACCGTGGTGAAGATGGTCTGCTCTATTGTGGAAAGTGTCATACGCCGAGAGAAGCCTATTTTCCGAAAGGAATTACATTGTTAGGTAAGAACCGTCATCCGATAGAATGCGTCTGCCGCCGCATGGAGCGTGAGCGGCAAGAAGCATTTTTTATAGAACAGAAACATCTCGGACTGGTACAAAGACTGAAAGCTGCTGGATTTTTGGATTTATCTATGCAGGATTGGAAGTTTGAAAATGATGCCGGTTGTAACCCACAGATGAAACTTGCTCGCCAATATGTAGAATATTGGACAGAGATGCAGAAAAAGAACACCGGACTTCTGATCTGGGGTGGCGTTGGTACCGGTAAAAGTTTCTTCGCGGGATGCATCGCCAATGCCTTGATGGAACGAGAAGTTCCTGTATGTATGACCAATTTCGCCCGGATTCTAAACGAACTGAATAATAGTTTTTCCGGACGAAATGAGGTAGTAGAGCGACTATGCCGATATCCGCTGCTCATCATTGATGACTTTGGGATGGAACGCGATACAAATTACGCTTTAGAACAGGTTTACAATATCATCGACAGTCGCTATCGGAGTAAAAGGCCGCTGATCATCACCACGAATTTGACACTGGACGAGATACGGCATCCGCAGGATGTAGCACACGCTCGTATCTATGACCGCGTTCTGGAAATGTGCGTGCCGGTTTCCTGCTTTGGCACAAGCATCAGAAAAGACACCGCACAAGAAAAGCTAAACAACTTGAAATCGCTAATCGGTTAAAACTGATTATTAGAAAATTCACTCAGGAGGTATCCCCATGGGATTTGCACGCAAAGATGTTGAGCGAACGAAAATGAATGCCAAAAAATTCGTCCGCTATCAGGAAGGGGCTGAAAAATACAGTCTCGGTCTGACAAAATTTCAGGAATTGGCAAAAGAGGCCAAGGCGGTTTACAAAATCGACAAGGTGGCGTTGGTCAACTGTGAGATTTTCGAGCGGTATCTGGAATCCTTTCACCTTGCATAAAAATAAGCCGAGAAAAATCCCCCGGCTTTAGATTAATTATATGATGCTGCGCTGTAGAGCAGTATTGTAATGAGTAGTTGGTTTTATGCAGAAATCGATGGTGGTACTTTCTCCATCAGATCTTCCACATTACAGTTCAACGTCCTCGCAAGGCGGAGCAGTGTTTCTGCCTGTGCTTTGTTGATATCTTTCTGCCGTTGTTCGTACTGCTGGATGGTACGCACCAGCACATCGGCCTGTTCTGCCAGTTCCGATTGGCTCAAACCTGCCAAGGCACGCAGGGCTTTCAGATTTGTTTCCGGTTTTGCTGCACGGTACAACTCGTTCATCTTGTCAGCAAACTGTCGCACATCCATCTCGTGGTAGGGAGTATACAGCAGCCGCACCTCCGTGATTGGCACCGCTTGCTCGATCTCCGCAAAACGCAGACCAGTGAACCACTGGTAATAGGCAAGGGCCCAGCCTGTCCAGTATTCCGGGCTGCGGTCGTAGGCATACGAGGGTTTCTGCATGGGCACGGCTTCGCCCGCCTGCTCTAGTACAGCGCGGGCAAGTTCTACACCGGACAAGCCCACCAACACAGAACAATCCCCCTGCTCGAACCGGGCAGACAGTTCACTGGTCACAAACCACTGCCATGCCGTCTCCAACGGATAATGCAGATTGTTGACAAGATAATCCAACATCCGGGCAAGGTTTTTCTGCGCGGTGGCAAGGTAGCTTTTATCGTAAGCGCGAATCATTGGGCCTCATCTCCTCATCGAGAATCATGGTGATATAAAGGTCTCCCCTCTGACGGCGGTTGCGCTCCACGTCAAAATATTGGCGGCGGGCTGTCTGGTCACGGAAGGCCTTTTTCTTATACCATTCTTTAGAGTCTGCGGTCTCATAGCCGAGAAATTCCAGCCGTTCAAAGGCTACGTTGCTTTTCAGAACGAACTGCTGCCCCAACTTGCCCAAGCGCATGGCATTGCACAGCTGACGGTAAGAAATCGCACCGTTGATAAAATCGGATGCAAAGGAAAAATAACTGTCATCTGCCCGGTAGCCAACGATGATATCAGCAGACTTGTAGTCGAGGTGAAAGTTTTTCAAAAGGTATTCTTTGGCTTCAGCGGCCAGCGGGGCAGAAGCATCAAATTCACGGTTTTCGAGCAGGATAGTCAGCCAGTGCAGCATGGTGTAATCGGGAGTATTCAAGTCCAGAATGGTCAGGCCATCGCATTCAATCCTGTACTGGTTGGCATAGCCGTTGTGGTCGATGCCAACACCCCACTCTTTGGCCATGTTGGGGTTCTCGGTGCAGTAAAAGCCAACACCATAGTCATTATACGGTTTTCCATAGCCGAACTTTGGCTTTTCAATAATGTGGTCCGAACCGTGGTAGATTATTTTTTCCATAGAATCACCTCTTTGACTTAAGTATACTCCTGAGGGAGTAGCTGCGCAAGGGCTTTCTATGAGAATTATGTTTGAAGAAGGAAATTTGATGCTTGACTTCCTGTCACACGGAAAGTATACTGGTGCTGTGGAGGTATGAGAGCAGCTGTGGCAAAGATGGGACGACCAAAATCCGAAAATGCAAAAAAGAAAACCTTGAGCATTCGGGTGGAGGATGCCCTGTATGAGCGTATCTGCAATTATGCCGAACAACATCAACTGACTGTAACAGAAGTTGTCTTGCAGGGGCTGGACAAAGTTTTGTCCGACCTTAAATAGTATCAAGCCCTTCTTCTTTCGGGAAGGAGAATTGATATGGCAACAACACGAAAAGACTTGCGGGGGCGTACCTTGCGAAAAGGCGAGATGCAGCGCAGCTCCGATAAGCGGTATGCGTATTCTTACACGGACCCGCTGGGACGGCGCAAATACATCTACGCAAATGATCTTGTGACCCTTCGGGAGAAGGAAGCACGGCTCACCAAAGACCAGATGGACGGTCTGGATATTTACGTTGCAGGCAAAGCAACAGTCAATTTTGTGTTTGAACGCTATATGAGCCTAAAAACGAATCTACGCCAGACCACCCGGAGCAACTATCTTTATATGTATGACCGCTTCATCCGCGATACCTTCGGCAAGAAGAAAATTGCAGAGATTCGGTATTCAGACGTGTTGCAGTTTTACAATTATCTGCTGGACAAGCAGGGCTTACAGACGAACACGCTCGAAAGCGTTCATACGTTGCTGCATCCCACCTTTCAGCTGGCGGTTCGGGATGAAATCGTCCGCAAGAATCCCACGGATGGCGTGATGGCAGAGATCAAGAAAAGTTCCGAACAGACCACCGGTGTGCGCCATGCCCTGACGATTCCGCAGCAGCGGGCGTTCATGGAGCATATCGCCAATCATCCGGTCTACTGCCACTGGTGGCCGCTGTTTACGGTGCTGCTGGGAACAGGCTGCCGCATTGGTGAAGCGTTGGGCTTGCGCTGGGATGATCTGGACTATGAGCGGCGTACTATCAGCATCAATCACAGTCTGGTCTATTACCCGGTAGGCGAAAGCCGCAATTCGGTTCTGCACATCTCAAAGCCTAAAACGGAAGCAGGCGTTCGGACGATCCCTATGTTTGATACCGTAAAGGATGCCTTTGAAATGCTGCATGAAGAACAAAAAGAATCCGGCTGGAACGATGTGGAGATTGATGGTATGTCGGGCTTCATCTTCTGCAACCGCTTTGGTAATGTTCCGAATCCGCAGTCTGTGAACCGCGCTATCAAGCGCATCATTGCAGACTATAATGCAGGTGAAGAAGTGGAAGCAAAGAAGCGGCACCGGGAGGCGGTTCTGCTGCCGGACTTTTCGGCACATCATCTACGGCACACGTTCTGCACAAGGCTTTGCGAAAAAGAGACCAACCTGAAGGTCATCCAATCGGTCATGGGGCATAAGGATATTCAGACCACGATGGACATTTATGCCGAAGCGACTGAGGAGAAAAAACAGGAATCATTTGAGCGTTTGGCTGCTACACTGGACATTTTTTGAAGCAACAAAGAAGGGCTCTTACTGAGCGTTTTGTCTGACAGCAAAATTCTTCCAAGGACAGCAAATTGACAGCAAAACTACGAGAATGACGGCGAATCACGAAGGATTGTGAATACCGGGAACGCAAGTGAAAACGCGATTGTGGAGCATCACGAATCATTGTAAGCCGGTTCCGGAAAGTATCCCCACGATGAAGCCGATTGAGCAGTAAATTCCGCGTTTGCGCAGCAATGAAAGCCCCAGTGGGGCTTTTAAGCGGCCGAGCGGTCTTGCGCCAGCAAGATGGAGGGGCCTTGCCCCGACAAGCTCCAATTTAAGCAAAATAAAGCCTGAAACTTCCTGATGGTACCGAGAAGTTTCGGGCTTTTTCTTTTGATGGATTTCCAGTAAAAACTACACCATACGCCAAACGTGGAGGACGAATACGGCAACACCCCGGCACAGCGGGCAGAACTGGACTGGCTGCTCTACAACAAGCCCTTGGAGTATGCCCAGCTTGTGCTGGGTGGGGAGATTGGATATTATCTCTCGCTTGGTTGCGACCATGGCAGGCTGGAAGAGCAATAACATAACAAACACAGCCCCGCTTTGGCGAAGGAGAAGCCAAAGCGGGGCTGTATTCAATGAAGGAGAAATGAAAGGAATATCAGGTTACAAATTCAGCTCAAACTGTTCCACCGTAACAGTTGCTTTGCCATCGGCGGCAAAGGTGATGCCATCGGCAGACTGGGGGGTGTAGATCCATGCGGTCATGGTCTGCTCACCGTCGTTGGCGAAAACTTCGATGCTGTTTTTATCCAGCAGGATGCGGAGTTTGAGCGCACCGTTCTGGCTGCGCACCTTGCAGCTGCGGCGGTGAACAATGTCGGCACGGGAACCGGCATAGCTGCGATCCAGCGTCAGCTCGGAGGTGTAGGGGTCGTAGGTCAGGCTGGTGTGATGGTCTGCGTCAGCAGCCAGCTTCAGGGTAAAGGAGCGGTATTCGCCGGGCTGTACCGTGACGGTCAGGTCGGCCACACGGCCCTTGATGCCTTCCAGAGAAGTTTCGCTTTGCACCGTCACATTTTCGTGCAGGGTGCGCTTGCCGTGGACGGCGTCCAGCTCCCGCACCGGGGCCTGAACAATACGTCCATCCTTGATGTGCAGCTCGCGGGGGCAGATGGTCTGCCCGAACCACTTGCAGCCCTTGGGCTTATCTTCGGTGTCCGACCATGTCTGCAGCCATGCGGTCATGATGCGGCGGCCATCCGGGGCAAGGGTGGTCTGGGTGGCGTAGAAGTCGATGCCGCCGTCCATCAGCTGCACGTTTTCCTTGGTGAAGGTGTGGGTGGCTTGGTCGTAACTGCCGATGAAGGCAATCACGTTGTGACCGTTGTGGAACTCGCCCTTGGGCAGCATCTCCATGGGGCCGAGCATCAAGACCTGCTTGCCGTCCAGCGGGAAGAAGTCCGGGCACTCCCACATTTTGCCGTACTGATTGTTGCAGCGTTCCAGCACCGTGACAAAGTGCCAGTCGAAGCCGTCCTTGCTCTGGAACAGTGCTGCTGCGCCGCTGCCGTCCTCGGCCAGGCAGACGGTGACGGCGGAGTAGGTGCCGTCGGCTTCACGCCAGATCTTGGGGTCCCGGAAGTCGAACTTGCTGAAGCCTTCCGGCAGGTCTTTCTGGGTCAGCACCGGGTTGCAGGCAGGCTTTTCGTAGTTGAGACCGTCACCAATGGCAATGCTCTGGGTCTGGATGTCCCGCATCTCCCCATTGGGCTGCTTTTCTGCCACCACGCTGGTGTACATCAGCAGCTGCTTGCCGTCATCCATCTCGGTAGCAGAACCGGAGAAGCAGCCGGGGCCGTTGTCTGCCGGGGAATCCGGGGCAAGCGCACAGGGCAGATACTCCCAGTGCAACAGGTCGGTGCTGACCGCGTGACCCCAGTGCATGGGCGCCCACCGCACATCGTAGGGATTATACTGATAGAACTGGTGATACTTCCCTTTATAATAAGAGAAGCCGTTGGGGTCGTTGAGCCAGCCCACATAAGGAGTCATGTGGTAGGCAGGGCGTTCTTCCGGGGAGATCGCTGCGCCGTGCTCGGCCTCATAGGCACGGGCTTTTTGTAAAGTCAAATCGTTCATGGAATCCTCCAAAGGAAAGAATTCTTATGCGTAGTAAGCATCCAGATATTTCTGCATAATGCCCAGATAGTCGGACAGACCGTAGTCTTCCAGCTTGCTCAGATATTCGTTCCACTCTGCATCCTTCGTGCCGTTCATGATCCAGTTGGCCTTCTGCGTATTCATGTAGGTCTGCAGATCTGCCTGCAGGTTAGAGACCTGCTCGGTGTCCTCGCTGCTCATAAAGACATTGGGATAGACATAATCGTTGTTCATATCCGGGGTGTAGATCTCCTTGATCCAGTCCAGACGATACTGTGCATCGTCCGGGCAGGTAACGTATACACCATAGTAATCATCCAGAACCGCCAGAGGTCCACTGACACACTGCGCTTCACGGACTTCCACGGGAGAAGCATCGCCCAGAGGAGCGTGCTTCAGCATGGGCTCGCCCTTATCGTTGGTGGACAGTTCAAAGATGTTAAAGCCTTCCGCATCGCCGTAAGTACCCCAGTTGTTCTGCGGAGACTGGAGGGGTGCGTACATCTGATCCAGCCATGCGCAAACCAGTGCAGGGTTAGTCGCCTTTGCGGTGACAACGCATCTGCCGCGGGCAAAGCCACTGGTGAAAGAACCGTTCTGCGGAGTGATATTTCGGGTATCGGCGGTCAGAGCAGGCAGCGGCTCCCAGTCGGTCAGGTTGTCAATGTTGGCAACATCCCAGCTGAAGCAGACACCATAGCGGCCAGCCTTGCCCTTGGAAACATAGGTGGACCACTCCTGCGTGAAGCACTCCGGGTCGATGAGCTTCTCGGCATACAGCTTGTGCAGCCAGTCCAGACCATCACGGTAGCCCTGCTGGGTGGCGGCACAGATAACTTTCCGGTCGTTGGTAACGGCGATATGGCGGTCTTTGTCTGCATCGCCGTAGCCTTCGCCAAAGCCATTGATGAGGATGCTGGGGTCCTGATCGCCGTTGTTGACGATGCAGGACATGGGGATGATGTCGCCGTCAATGCCATACTCTGCCTTGATAGAAGCGGCGTTATCACGGAATGCAATCAGCACCTGCTCAAACTCGTCCACCGTGGTGGGCATCGACAGACCGAGGAAGTTCAGCCACTTGGTATTGATGAAGCTCATGTTGCCAATGGTCTGGATGGCGGTCTTTTCCGAGCCGAGCTGCTCGATCCAGGGCAGTGCCCAGATGTGGCCATCGCTGTCGGTGCACATGGTGCGGTACTCCGGGTACTGCTCAAAGACCTTCTGGAGATAAGGCATATTGTTGTCAATGTAGTCTTCCAGATTGAGGATGACACCCTGATCTGCGTAGCGCAGCAGATTGCTGTCGGTAAAATCAGCAGTAAAAACAAAATCCGTCAGGGTGTTGGGGTTGGACATATTCAGGGTGATCTTATCGCTCCACTGGTCGGACTGGATGGCGGTCCAGTCGATGTGCACATTGGTCTGCTCTTCCAGACGCTTGAAGATGGTGCGGTTGTTCGGTTCGGGTTCGCTGCCCACAGGGAAGCTGGTCATACCGGTAAAGGTGACCTTTTCGGACAGCGGAAATGTAACGGCACCGGTCACGTCCACAGCTGCGGCAGCAGAATCGCCGCTGCCGGTGGATTTGCCGCCACAGGCAGACAGAGCAGCGGCAGAGCCCGCCAGAGCGCAGACCTTGAGGAAGTTGCGGCGAGAGATCAGCTTTTTCATGGTATTTTCTCCTTTTTCGTGTTTCTTTTTTCGTGTAACAGATGAGCGTACCTGCTTATAAAATTCTGGAATATCCTCAGCCCTTAATGGAACCAGCCATGATGCCGGCATCAAAATACTTCTGGAAGAAGGGATACATCACCAGCAGCGGCAGACTGGAAATAATAATGGTTGCATATTTGAGCAGCTCTGCCATCTTGGCACGTTCGGCAGTACTCTGGATATCTGCGATCATGCCGGATTCCGGCTGGCTCTGGATCAGGATGGAACGCAGCACCAGCTGCAGCGGCTGCTTCGATGCGCTGTTCAGGTAGATCATGGCGTCAAAGTAGCTGTTCCACATTGCCACGAACTGCCACAGGGCCAGAACTGCCACCACCGGCATACAGACGGGCAGCAGGATCTTGAAGAAGTAAAGCATCTCGCTGGCTCCATCCACATCCGCAGCTTCGCGCAGCTCACGCGGGACGCCTTGATAATAGGTACGGGCAATGATCATGTTCCACACGCTGAATGCTCCCGGCAGAATGACCGCCCACATGGAATCCAGCAGACCCAGATTGTTGATGAGCAGGTAGGTGGGGATCAGACCGCCGCTGAAAAACATCGTGATCACAAACAATGTGTTGAAGATCCCTTTGCCTTTGAAGTCCGGCAGCGACATGGGATAAGCGGCAAGCATCGTTACAGCTACCGAGATGATGGTGAAGATGATCGAGTAAAGCACCGCGTTCCTGAAGCCGACCCAGATCTGCTTGTCCGAAACGACACGCTGGTAAGCATCCAGACTCCACTTGCTGAAATCAAAGGAGATGCCCTTGTTTTGCAGAGTGACCGGGTCCATAAAGGACGCGATGACGATGTAGATCATCGGAACGATGATCGCCAGCAGGAACAAGCCCAGAAGTGCGTAGCCGCAGTACAGGATGATCTTATCTTGTCTGGTGTAGAGGGCCATTTTTGATTTTTTCTGTTTTGCCATGGTAAACCCCTCCTTACAAGCCCTTGCCATCGTTCATTTTGGCAACGATCTTGTTCACTGCGATCAGCAGGATGACGTTGACAATGGTGTTGAACAGACCGACTGCCGTGGAAAAGCTGTAATCGCCGTCCAACAGGCCCTTTTTATAAACGTACGTTGCAATGATCTCGGCAGTGTTCAGGTTCAGGTCCGTTTGCAGGGCATAGGCTTTTTCAAAACCGATGCTCATGATGTTGCCTGCCTGCAGGATAAACTGAATAACGACCATATCCTTAATGGCGGGCCACTCCACCGTCATGATCTGCTGGATCAGGTTTGCGCCGTCGATCATCGCAGCTTCCTTCAGATCTTTGCTGGCATTAGAAAGGGATGCGGTGTACATGATGGATGCCCAGCCGGCACCCTGCCAGATGCCGCTGATGATGTAGATGGGGCGGAACGCTTCCGGCAGCGTCATGAAGTTGATGCTGGTGTGAAGCAGGCCGTTCACCGGACCGGTGACACTCAGCAGCACTCGGACGATGCCGCACAGCACGATGACCGAGATGAAGTTGGGCATATACAGCACCAGCTGCACCTTCTGCTTGATCTTCTTGCTCTCGATACGGTTGAGCAGGAATGCCAGCAGGATGGGGATCGGGAAGCCCCACAGCAGACCGTAGACGCTCAGCTTCAGGGTGTTGATCAGATAGCGCTGGAAGTCCGGCGAGGACATGAAGCGGGTAAAGTTTTTGAAGCCTACCCACTCGCTGCCCCAGATGCCCTTGAAGGGATTGTACTTCTGGAACGCGATCAGCACACCGCCCATGGGAGCGTACTTGAACACCAGCGTCAGCGCCACGGCAGGCAGCAGGAACAACAGGTAAAGCTGCCAATGCCGTTTGATGTAGACCCATGTGTTGTGCAGCTTGCGTTCTGCTGTCAGCACAGCCGTTTCCGGCGAGGCCGTCTTTGCTTTCATGAATCATTCTCCTCCTTTTTGATTTGCTTGCCGTTTGATTCGCACTTTACATTTGCACCTTTGAATTTTACGTTTTTCATTTCGATTGTGCAAATGTAAAACTCTGTAATTCATTTATACCACTCACGCAAGCGAATGTCAACGATAATTCATGGTATACATCAAAAATTATTGTGGATTTGTACAGATGCACAAATTCAAAAGTGCGCAAATATGCAAAATGATGATTTGCATTTTTGCATTTGACTAATTTGTGCATTTGCACTATACTGGAGTCGCAAAGAATAAGATTCGTCACCAGACTTTATCTATAAAAGAAAGAACACCCGTCCCCTATATTGTAAAGAAAGAGGATGACTTATGGCAACCAAAGTCACCATTCAGGATATTGCAAACGAACTGCAGCTTTCCCGCAACACAGTTTCAAAGGCCATCAACAACACCGGTGTGCTGGCAGATGCCACACGGGAGAAGATCCTGCGCAAAGCCGCCGAAATGGGCTATAAGCAGTTTGCCTATCTGCCGCTGTTTCAGGAAGACGCTGCAAAAACAGCAGAGCATTCCATTCTGCCGAGTGACAAACGGGAGATCGCCATGCTGACGACCCAGTTTCTGAGCAGTTCTCACTTTTCCTCCATGATGCTGGATCGTTTCCAGTCGGAAATCGAGCATCTGCATAGCTGTACGACCATTCATCGCATTTCTCCCATAGAGCTGAAAGAGAAAAAGCTTCCATCTTCTCTCAACATCCAGCGCACAGCCGGCATCATCTGCATTGAAGTATTCGACTATGACTACGCACAGATGCTGTGCGATCTGGATGTTCCGCTACTGTTTGTAGACACCCCTGTGATGGATATGCGTCCTCCCCTTAAAGCCGACCGCCTTTATATGGAAAACCGCATTGAGGTCCAGAATGCGGTGGCCCACATGGTCCAGCGCGGCAAAAAACGCATCAGCTTTGCGGGGGATAAAAACCACTGTCAGTCCTTCTTTGAGCGTTATATGGCTTATAAGGATGCAGTGGAGTACTTTGGTCTGACAGAAGGCCTGAGCACCTGTGCGATGCCATCTGGACAGCAGAACTATCCGGTATCCCTGTACGAAACCATACGTCGGTTCAAAACGATGCCGGATGCCTTTGTCTGCGCCAATGACTTTGTTGCCATGGATCTGGTCAAGGCATTGAATGAGCTGGGGTATTCGGTTCCCGATGATATCTGGGTCTGCGGCTTCGATGACAGCCAGGAGGCTTCTTACTTTGCCCCCCATCTGACTTCGATCCATATCCATGGACAGATCATGGGCTACACCGCTGCCAATCTGCTTATGACCCGCATCGAAGAGCCATCGCTGAACTATCGCACCGTCTATACGGAAACCAACCTGATCCTGCGCGAATCCACAGGAGATTGAGCGAAAGGAGAACCCCCATGCGTGACCTGTGCAATACGGACAAGCCGCTGTTTGCTGTGCTGACGAAATTGACTTACAGTGCTTACCTGAACATCTTATGGCTCGTGTGCAGCCTGCCCATCGTTACCATAGGAGCTTCTACGACCGCATTGTTCTACGTCACGCTCAAAATGGCGGAAGATCGGGACGATGGTCTGACCCGGATGTTTTTTAAGGCGTTCCGGGAAAATTTTAAGCCTGCCACAAAACTCTGGCTTATCCTGCTGGCAGTCGGCAGTTTCCTGGCTGCGGATGGCTTTGTGCTGCGCCGAATGTGGAGCGAAAACATTTTCTGGACGCTGCTCACTGCAGTGCTTATTGGTGCGGCAATTCTGTACGGCATCGTTCTGCTGTATGCCTTTCCTCTGCTGGCACGGTTTGAAAACACCACCTTCGGCATCCTGAAAACAGCGTTTCTCGTGGGTGTCCGGTATCTGTTTTGCACCCTGCTGATGGCGGCGATCTATGGCATCATGGGGTACGTCATAGTGTTTGTGTTCACGCCTGCATTCCTGCTGGGCATGGGTTTCTGCGCCATGCTCTGCTCCTTTCTGATGCTTCGGATCCTCTATCAGATCGGTGGAGACCCTGATGCAGTACATGAGGAATACGACCATGACAAAAACTGACCGGGATACGCTCCGCTCCCTCCATGGGCGCAAAAAGTGGGAGCACATCTGGGCATATTACAAGCTGCCCATTGCGATCCTGCTCATCGTCGTCTATATCCTCGGGTATGCAGCCTACCGTCATGTGACGAAAAAAGAGGATGTGCTTTACCTTGGTCTGGTAAATATCACTGCCGGGTCTGATCTGACGGAACAGCTTACCACCGGCTTTGCCGAGGCGCAGGGTCTGACCAAAAAGCAACAGGTCGATCTGCTGTCCGGCTTGCTGCTCAGCGAAAGCGACCGCGCAGAGGAGCAGTATGTATATGCTTCGGAGATGAAGCTGCTGGGTGCAGTCAGTGCCCAGCGGTTAGATGTTGTTCTGATGGACGAATATGCACGGGATCGACTGTTGGCAGATGATTATTTTCTCGATCTGCGGACACTGGATGCGTCTTTCCATGCACTGTCGGGTCTGAACGCCGGTGGGACCGTGCTGGATATTTCGGACACGCCGTTTGTCAGGCAGGCAGGTTTTTCTGGCAGGGTCTATCTTGGGGTAGTGCAGAATGCACCGCACCCGGAGCGTGCAGCCGCTTACATTCATTATCTGTTCCAGCGGTGACCGTTGGGTTTTAGCTTATAGGATAAAAATAAGGAGAAAACGCATGGACATTTTAACGATTGGTGAAGTTTTGATCGACCTGACCCAGACCGGCAAGGATGCGCGCGGCATTCCTCAGTTTGCTGCAAACCCCGGCGGTGCACCGGCAAATCTGGCGGTGGCTGCTTCCAGACTGGGCGCACAGACCGCCTTTATCGGCAAGGTGGGTGCGGATGCCTTTGGCCGCTACCTGAAAGAGGTTCTGGCAGAAAACAAGGTAGACGTTTCCGGCATGGCGGTGGATGCAGACCACCCCACCACCATGGCGGTGGTCTCGGTGGATGCCACCGGCGAGCGGGATTTCAGCTTCTACCGCAGTGCCAACGCTGACGTGATGCTGTGCAAGGAGGACATTTCGGACGAGGCTCTGAAAGCTGCCAAAATCGTCCACTTCGGCTCTGTCAGCCTCACCGCTGCCCCCTCCCGCACTGCCACGCTGGATGCTGCTGCCCGTGCCAAAAAGCTGGGTGCTACCATCACCTACGACCCCAACTACCGTGCAAACCTCTGGAAGAACAAAGAGGATGCCATTGCCCAGATGAAAGCTCCCCTGCCGCTGGTGGATATCCTGAAGGTGTCCGATGAAGAACTTCCCCTGCTCACCGGCACCACCGACTGCGAAAGCGGCACGGCACAACTGGCACAGAACGGCATCCGGCTGATTTTTGTCACCTTGGGTGCAAACGGCGTATTCTACCGCTTTGGGGACAAGACCGGCCATGTGGCAGGTGTCCCCTGCAAGGTGGGTGATACCAACGGCGCAGGCGATACCTTCTTTGGGGCTGCCCTGTCCAAGCTCTGCAAGGAGGAGCTGGACACCCTGACGGTGGACAAGCTGGAAGGCATTCTGGCTTTTGCCAACAAAGCGGCCAGCATCACCACCAGCCGACATGGTGCTATCCCCGCCATGCCCACCCTTGCAGAAGTGGAGGGCTGAACCATGGCAGCAAAACAGGAATTTGCATCCCGGTTTGCCAAGCACAAGGACGAGCTGGAATGGCTGTTCATGGAACTGTACCACAACCGGGAAGGGCTGGAAGTTCTGGAGCGGGAGATGGCAGAAGCCTACAACGCCCGCAGCGCCGAGCTGAAAGCGCTGGACAAAGCACGCACTGCCGACCCGGAGTGGTACAAGCGTGGCAATATGTTCGGCATGACCATGTACACCGACCTCTTTGCCGGAAATCTGAAAGAACTGGCAAAGAAGCTGCCCTACCTCAAGGAGCAGAAGCTGACCTATCTGCACCTGATGCCCCTGCTGCAGATGCCCCACCCCCACAATGACGGCGGCTATGCGGTGGAGGATTTCGACACCGTAGACCCGGCCCTTGGCACCAACAAAGATCTGGAAAACCTGACCCGTGAACTGCGGAAAGCCGGCATCAGCCTGTGTCTGGATTTTGTCATGAACCACACCGCCAGCACCCACCGCTGGGCCATGGCGGCAAAGGCGGGCGACCCGTGGTTTCAGGCCTATTACCACCTCTACGAGGACCGCACCATCCCCGACCAGTACGAGCAGACGGTACCTCAGGTGTTCCCCAACACCGCGCCCGGCAACTTTACATGGTGTGAGGAAATGCACAAGTGGGTGCTGACCACCTTCCACGACTACCAGTGGGATCTGAACTACGCAAACCCGGCGGTGTTCGTGGACATGACCAAAAGCATCCTGCACCTCGCCAACCTCGGCGTAGAGGTGTTCCGCATTGATGCCGTGCCCTATATCTGGAAGCAGCTGGGCACTACCTGCCGCAATCTGCCGCAGGTGCACACCATCGTGCGGATGCTGCGCATGGTATTGGAATGCGTCTGCCCGGCGGTCATCCTCAAGGGCGAGGTGGTCATGGCTCCCAAGGAGCTGGCGGCGTACTTCGGCACCCCGGAAAAGCCGGAATGCCACATGCTCTACAACGTGTCCACCATGGTCAACCTGTGGGGTGCCCTTGCCAGCCGGGACACCCGGCTGCTGAAGGCGCAGCTGGATGCCCTCCACGCCCTGCCGGACAACTGCTGGTTCGTGAACTATCTGCGCTGCCACGATGATATCGGCTGGGGTCTGGACGAGGCGGTGGAGAAACGGCTTGGCATTGACCCGCAAAAGCACAAAGAATATCTGTACCACTTCTATGAGGGCAATTTCCCCGGCAGCTGGGCAAAGGGTGAGTTGTACAATTACGATCCTGCCACCGGCGATGCCCGGAGCTGCGGCACCACCGCAAGCCTGTGCGGTATCGAACAGGCACTGGAAAAAGGCGATAAAACCGCACTGGACTACGCCGTAAAGCGTGACCTGCTGCTGCACACTGCTATGGCGTTTTTGCAGGGCTTCCCCATGCTGAACTGCGGGGACGAGATCGCCCAGCGCAACGGCTGGGATTACAAAAACGACCCTGACCGTGTGGAGGACAGCCGCAATCTGCACCGCACAAAATTCAACTGGGAGGACGCCAAGCAGCGCACCCGAAAGGGCACGCTGCAAAACAAGTTGTGGCAGGGCATGGAGCAGCTGCGCCAAATGCGTGCAGACCCCTGCTTTGCCCCGGATGCGTGGGTGACCACATGGGACAGCCACAACCCCGGCGTGCTGGCGCTGGTACGCAAGCGCGGCGAGGAGACGCTGGTGGGGCTGTTCAACTTTACCGAGTACCCGGCAGGGGCCAGTCTGGACGCTCTGGGCGGCGAGTATCACACCCCGGAGGGCACTTCCGTCTGGCTGGCGGATGTGGAACTGGAGCCGTATCAGGCACTGCTGGTAAAAACAAATAAGTAAAGCGGAATACTCCGGTAACTTTCTCTTGGTTGGAAAGTTGCCGGAGTATTTTTGTTTCGCGCAAACTGCAAGGTCACTGGATCATTGAAATGTCGGAGATGATTGCCACCGCCAATGCCACGCGTGCCTGCGCAAAAAATCCCCCCGATACCGGGTATCCGGTATCGGGGGGATCTGTCATTCTGAGGCTTTACGGAGGAAGCGCTCAGAGGTTACTTTTTGGGGAACGCCTTGTTCCAGATCTCAATGGTCTTGAACTTGGGCATCCAGCCGTCCGATTCAAACTTGCCTTCCCGTGCATCCAGCAGACCCTGCTCCACGCACCACTGAGCGGCCTTGGCCTGCTCGGCATCGGTGATGTCTGCAAAGGCGGGCTGTGCGGCGGGTTCGGGCTTGCCCTTCTCAGTCCAGATGAGCAGGGCCAGCTGGCCGCGGTTTGCCGGGATGGCTGCGCCCTCGGGCAGGAGGCCGTTCAGGATGACGCGGGTGGCGATCTCGTAGCCGCCCCAGATGGCTGCACCGCCAACGGCCACGGCGGCAATTGCACCGCCCGTGGTATCCATGGGTGCAGGTTCTACGCCGAAGTCTTCATCAATAGGTTCGTCCGGGTCAGGCTTGGCCACCGGGCTTGCCGACCAGTGGGCGATCAGTTTGACCGGGTAAACGGGCATCTTAAACGTAGTGGTCGCGCTCTTGGCATTGTCCAGCTTGAGCTGCAGATTTTCCGGCACATTCTCCGGGAAGTTCTCGGGGTACACGATCTCCCATTCCACGAACTCCATGCCGGGGTATTTCTCGGCATCATACGGGGTAGCTGTGATCTCCACCGTGGTACCGATCTCTGCGGGGATATCGCTGCCCTCGTCCAGAGTGGACTTTGCCGTGCCGCCCGTAACAGTAACGGTACTCCTCAGCACGGAAGCGGGGATGCTGTAAACGGCGGTCAGCTTCACATCGCCTTTGGGCATATCAAAGCTAATCTCTGCGGTGCCTGCTTCCTCCTTGGAGCCAAGCTTGCCATCGGTCAGGGTAAAGGCGGTGTTTCCCTCTTCCACCTTCCAGTGATGGAACTTCACGCCCTTGGCGGCATCCTCATCGGTGGGTGCGTTGGCCTTGACGGTGACCGTTTCGCCCTCAAAGGCGGTATTCAGGCCGGTGGTGTCTTCGCCCACCTGCGCGGTGCCGTTCGCAACGGTAATGCTGTAGTAAGTCTCCCTCGGCTCAATGCGCAGGTAGCTGCTTTCTACCGTATCAGGGAGCGGATGGATGCGCGGGTCGATCAGCTTTGCATCCTCGGCTTCGCTGGTATAGTAGACGTATTTTTTGCCGTCTGCCTGTGTAAAGTCAACAGTGCCCACAGGGCCACCCTCTGCGGTATTCTTCAGGATCACAGTGCCGGAAGCGGTGATCTTGGTGTTTTCGGAAATCGCTTGTGTGTCCTTGATTATAACAGTAACATTATCAGCCTTGTCGATCGTCAGGTTTTTCGCCGCTCTACCATCGGTACTCTCAATGGTCACGTCACCCTTGCTGGTGATAGTCGCATCGTAATTCACCGCAGCTGCACAGTTTGTATAAATGTTTACTTTGCTGGAATTTATAATATTCAGGCTTCCGTTCACGGCCATGAATCCGCCGCTGATATCCACCTCGCCGGTGCAGTCGATCGTGCTGGTATCATCTCTGGCCATAATTGCAGCCAGTTCATTGCTGTTGACCTTCACATTACGTGCCTTCTCCACAATCAACTTTGCAGCCACAGCAATCTGATCTTTACCATCCAGATTTATATCCTTGCCGGGTGCGTTGATTTTTTGAAGCGACCTTGGTAGTGTGCCATTCGACTTCAACGTTTGGGTGGTCGGGTCGTAACTCAGCACACCCTTATCTAAAATGTCTTTACAGTTTTTGCTGGTAACGCGGGTTGGTGTAGTGTTCTCGCTGCCCACCGCAATGCCATAATCCTGTACAACATTGTAATTCGGGATCAGAGTCACGTTATTGCCCGGCATAGTAAAGGTGACTGTGGGTTTCGCCTTCTGCTCATTTGTAAGCGTGATGCCCTCAGCAGTCCAGCCGGTAAACTCAGCGTTTTCTTTGCCTGCAGCGGTCACGGTGACCCTTTTCGCCCTCGTGGACCGAGGTCACTGCCTTACCATCCACGGTGATGGTGGCATCGTCTGCCGTGGTAATCGTATAGGAAACTTTCGGCACAATGCGCAGATAGTTTTTAGTTCTTGCCGGAATCGTCCCAGTGCCCGCATCCGTCGGCTTTGCATCCGCTGCATTGCTGGTATAGTAGACAAAATCGTTCGCACTTACCGGAGCGGCAAACTCAATTCCGCTAATTGCAACTCCCGAATTCGCGCCTGCTTCCGTGTGCTCAAGGGTAACAGGGCAAAGACAGTAGATGTACACTTTTCCATAAACCGGTGCCCAATTACCAGTGCTGGAAACTTTCACGGAACGAGCGTTTTCGATCAACAGATTATTACTCACAATCATCTCTGTGGATTCCAGCACCACGTCCGTGTTCGGTGCATCGATGGTCAGATAATTGACTGCGCTGGCATTCGGCTTCAGCAGGGTCAACTTTTGCTCATCAGGATCATACTTCAGGAAGCCAAGAATGTTGTTGCAATTATCGCTGTCAACTTTCACTTCCCTGCCAGTGATTGTAATTGTAATACCGTAGTCAACTGTGTCACCATTTTCCGCGTCCAGCACGCTCACCGCGTTTTTGGCGGCGGTGCTCTGCTGGAGTAGGTCATCGGTGCTTGCGGCCAGAGCCGGGGCGGAAAGGGTGAACATCATGCATCCGGCCAGCGCCGCCGATACTGCACGCCGGATAAGTTTGCCTTGTTTCATGGTACAACCTCCTTTTTCCCCTCGCATTTTTACGGGGGGGGGTATATATTACAGTATCTTGATTATCTCGCACTTTACCGGATTTTGGAAGCAAACCTGCGTGAATCGCCCTAAAAGCAGCGTGA
>OMEJ01000489.1_pt1 | contig 28531 bp, 25 predicted proteins | sample 1645361 | NCBI WGS metagenome assembly OMEJ01 (sample SAMEA103958156, study PRJEB25191) | human gut metagenome
TATCATTTTGGTGCAAGCGTGATTCATGGGCAGCGTAGCAATATTTTGCGCTTACCATTTACTGAAAAGATACAGCGGTGAGGAATAAAATATTTGTTACTTTTCACACCCACGCCAATAACTAAAAAGAGCCAGTGTCCTGATAAATCATGTCAGGGCACCGGCTTCAACTTCTTTCTTTGGTTTTTGTGGGCTTTTACGTTCAAAAATGGCTGTGATTTCCTGATATACATTTCTGGCATCTGTGCGCAGCAAATGAACTGTGCTCAGGCCATCACAGATATATCCTAAATTTTTTTGGCTCCGCATTCAGATAAATGATCCTGCAATGAAGGAAGTTCCATTCGAAGATCGGTTTGGCATGCTTATTGATGTCGAATACAGCAACCGTAAAAACAATCGTCTGAAAAGGCTGATCCGCCAGGCTGAGTTTGAACAGCCAGATGCCAGCATCGCAGCGATTGATTACCATTCTGGACGAAAGCTGAACAAAGCGCTGATCAACCGTCTGGCAACCTGTGAATACATTACAGAATACCGGAACATCTTTATTACTGGAGCAACTGGGAGTGGTAAAACTTATATGGCCTGTGCCTTTGGCATGGAAGCATGCAAGCACTATTACTCAGTACGGTATGTACGACTTCCTGATCTATTATTGGACTTACAGGCTGCCAGGGACAATGGAACTTTCTCGACTGTCCTGAAGAAATACACCAAGCCAATAGTACTGATCCTTGATGAGTGGATGCTTCTTAAACTGACTGAAGCTGAAGCCAGAAATCTTTTTGAACTAATACATAAAAGACGAAAAAAATCTTCAACGATCTTTTGTTCTCAGTTCCGTGAAAGTGAATGGTACCAGCAAATCTGTGATGGTGAAAGTACTCTTGCCGATGCCATTATGGATCGTATATCGTATGATTCCTATAAAATCGATATTGAAAGTGTTGACCCAGCTAAAGACCTCTCTATGAGAGAAGTATATGTACTGGATCCAGCAATGGCAAAGTAACTTAATAAACGAAATGGGGGGGGCTCCGTTAGTCCGGACTGGCGGCTCTGCCGGTATCCGTTCCTTCGGAACAGGGGTACATTTGAACCGTAATATTCACCTGATCCCGTAACTGTAAAAAGTACGGTCATGGTCATGCACCACAGTCCCCGCACAGTCTTCCAGGGGCGTCCCTTTGACCCCTTCATGCCCTTTCTTCTCCCTGCCTATATACAATGCCGCTCCGTTAAACAGGGATATGGGGTCAAACTGGAAATAGTACAGGAAAATATAGCATGGATTGAAGAAACCGCTAAATATTATTGGTTTAAATAGATTGATATAAGAAAATCTAGGAAAAGCTAGAGAAGGTATAGGTTGTGAGATAGATTTAAAGAGACAGCTTTAGAATCAGGATTATGTTTTAGATTCTATGAGCTGCCTCTTCTTTTAATTTTCAGTAATTCTGAAGTAATCGAGAGCTAGAGCTAATTTTCGTGTATCATTAGAAATACCTAAATCATTTGGAGATATGGCATCAGGAAGGGAAAAAGATAAAGTAAAATATCCATTTTCATCTGTTTGGAATGGTATTTCTAATTGGGTTTTAGCGATAAGTGTGTCATTAAAAATCTCTTTTCCATTACAATATACTACAATACGTTGGTTATTATTATAAACGGAAAGAATATTTAATTTTAATAAAAGAGGTTGATTTTCCTTGGTATTCTCAAAATACATGGGTTTAAATAATAATTCGTTTCCTGTTGTCCAAGTGTAATTACCTTCGATATTTGATATCCCAGAATCAATATACTTACTAGCATTCCAATTTTCACCAGAAAACCAACAAATTTCGCCTGAACTCATTTCTATGGCATTTCTCAAATGTCGTTTTTTATTGATTGAAATATACTGCTCTTCCGTAACAGTGTTTAATTGATCAAGCAACCAAGAATTATCGTTTGAATTGCCACTAAGTTGTTTTAGAACGGTATTTTTCGAGTCACTGTCTACAAGAATTTTTCGGGCAAATCCATTATCATCATAGTAGATAATAGGGCATTTATAGTTATATCCACCGTCTATATGTGAAATTCGGCTATTGAAGGTGGAGGGAAGAGGATTATATAGATGAGGATAATGGTTTAATACAAATGAAGCGACGGGAAGCATTTCAACATATGTATTCGGTGAAACCAGTCGGGTTATGAAAAATGTTAACGCAATTCCCAGTGCTATTAAAGCTGAAAATGCAGTTTTTAGCTTTGGTGGATGAATTAATTCCTCTAAACCATAAATTCCCATTATAATTAAAAAAACAGAGTTCCAAGAATTATATCGGGATATGCCTTCCATGCCACAGTTAATATGGAAAATCATGGAATATCCAAATGCAATACCTAAAAATGCTACCATAAGTGCAATATATTTAAATGCTTTTGTTTTTAAAGCCAAAATGAAAATGAAAATATTAAAAAACAATAATATTGTAAAGTATGGTAAAAATCCAAAGTTGAGATCAATAAAGTATGCAATAAAATTTTCAATAACAGTACGAATGCTTTGCGCAGTAAATCCGGCATTGGCTGTAATGTTAATATTTCCAACCTCATATAAGTTGAAAAGAATGGGAAGTATCCCAATGATATAACAACATCCATATTTAAAAACTGTTTTCCAGCGACGGAGAAAAAATGAAATTAGGGGTTCAGAAGAGGTGGAATTTGTACGCATACAGTATAAATACCAAGGGATCATCACAAGCCCCCAAACAAAAATTACAATGTTAAAAGTACCTGCAATTGCACAAAAAAAAGCTGCTTTGTGATATTTTTTTTCCATCCAGTAAATAACTGAAAGCATTAACACCGCATATCCAAATACCTCTCCAGAAGGCCATTTCATGATTAAAAAAATTGGATGTAGTGACAAAGCTAAAATTAATAAGAAGCGGGAACTATCTTTTAATTTGGCTGTTTTATTTACCTGATATAGCGCAATGATCCATATAAAAAGATTGGCCAAACGGAATGTATAGGTATTACTGATTGAGAGTATGGATGTAAATAAAACAAAAGGTACACAGTATAATGAGTAAAATGGAGCGTAGAAAGCTAATTGATCACCATTTTTTGCATAAAATCCTGAGAGAGCAGCGCCATTATCCCAAGCTTGTGCCCAATCGGGAAACAGGTTTTTGAAAAATAAAATATCATCAGGTGAGATTGTGAAATTACCATCATTTAAAAAGGAAGCGGTCATAATCGTATAATCATCCCACTCCCCCTGAATATATGATGATGGAATTTGCATTAAATATATAACTGAAATAAATGCAAAAATCAAGATATATCCCGTTATGATGGAATTAAAAGTTATTTTTTTTGATATCGAAAAAATATTCATAGAGCCCCTTTCATTTTAGTTTAACTGACGAACTATATATGATTGTTTTATAATTTGCTTATATTTACAACCATATATTTTTGCTTTTTGAACACAAGTTTTAACAATAAATCCATATATTTAATAAGTACAGTCATTAACAAGAAAAACGCAAGAAAGCCTGCAGATATAAGGCCCATGAGTGGTGCCCAACCTTCTACTGGTTTGTGCGTACTAAAATATACAATGACGGTATAGAGTCCTGTTCCCAGCATAAATATAGCCATAAGACTTGAAAGAGCGAGTGATATCTTAGAGGCAATATCCGTAAATAAAATAAGAGAATCTAGGGCAACGTGATTCTTATGTACATCATTGGGCAATATACCTGCTGGGGTATCTATAGTTTTATATAGCATATTAAAGGTTTCTAACCCAATAGAAACATATAGTGCCTTACGGTAAGGAACCATTATATTATATCCAGATACTCTATTGACAGCTCTGCGAGATATAATTCGGAACCGTTCGGTCATTATAGCTTTTGTATCAGAGAAGTGATTATAAATTTTATAAAAAAGCCTGGAAGATAGACGGCTTTTCTTTTGAGGTGGAACAGCTGATACTATATCATATCCGTCCAGAGCTTTCTTATAGATATCAAAAATCAACTGTGGTTCATAATCAATGTAACATGAATCAAATTCAAAAATAAAATCACCAATTGATAAGTCGATGCCTGCATTCATGCATTCTTCCAAACCCTGGCGATTGTCAAGGCGAATAAGACTAACATTTATTTGTGAACGGGAAGATTTAAATTTTTTTAGCTGTTCTTCAATATAAGAGCTTGAAGAATTGCTTACACAAATCAATTCGTATTTTTTAAAATGCTTTTCAAGTAAAGTGTATAACATTTCCATAAAGGGAATAATATTTGTTTCATTTGGCTGAATATTTATAACAGCCGATATAAAATTATTTTCTTTTTCATTCATTTAAAAGAACCTCCTCTAAATCGTAAACAGTATTTATTTTTCCAGATAACACACTTACAAAAGTTGGTTGTTCAGAATGGCGTTTTATTACCGTTGGTCTTGAGTCATCGATTTCAGAAGCTTTCAATATTGGCTTCATGGAGAAAAGAGAATGACTATATTCAAAGAGGTAGTCAGGTTTCATGTATTTATGGGCTAATCCTGACATATATTCCCAGGCTGTTTTTGGACGAGCATTACATAGATTACAATTGCCTAATTGCTGTGGAGAGCAAAATGCTGAATCAACCAGCTTTTGACACGGAAATGTAGGATATGTGTCATAACTGGTAATATGAGGCGTAAAGGTTACAGAGGTAAGGGAGTGATAGTTGGTTTTCCCAAAAGGCATGATGGAAAAGAAGGGGCCATCCATAACTGTTAGGCCTGTTTTACGCAGACTATCATCAACATTACATAATATAATCTCACACAATTCATATTTAATAGAGAATGGCGTTACATTTAGTTTCGAACAAATTTGATTGATAGAGGCATATGCAGCATTCAATAAAAATGGAGCAGTATATTCAAAAAATGTATCTGACATATCTTTTATATGTCCTGTTACAATATAATTGGTTCCAGAAGCCACAATCTGTGTAATGCGGACATTATAATATAAGTGAATATTTTTATATTTTTCAATTTCGGAAAGAAGTATACTTCGTAAAATTTTGGCATCGTAAGTGTATTCTTTGGTTAAAAATGCACCATCACACATCCCCGGTTTAAAATATTTATTTGGTGAAATTTCATCACACTGTATGTCTGCATCTCGGCAGAACTTTTTAAACTGTTCTGCATTTGTCCATGAAAAGTTTGCAGAGGTTGCATATACCTGATCGAATTCTGTTAAAATACATTCTGGATAGTCATGGACAAATCGTTCAAAGTAATGTGCTGATTTAATTGCTGTAGAATAACTTCTCGGATAGTGGTAGCCCATATGAACTCTTGCTTGATTTATATATGTTGCTCTTGCAAAGGATTCTGATTCATATTCAAGGAGGCATACGGTTTGACCGTTTTTTCCACATAATAAAGCAGAGTACAAACCGTATAATCCGCCGCCAATTATTATTTTATTAAACTCCATATTAAATGTCTCCTTTATGGATATTAAGGGTGTAAATTTTCGATAGAATTTTTTATATAACGATACAAATCCTGTTTTATTGTATTTTTATCTTTTAAATAAGGTATTTTATTTAAATAATATTTTGTGTGTAGGTTATAATTGATTTGTGTTATATCAGGCGAGCAGGATGTTCTTGGGATTTTAAGATCATCTAGAATTTCTTCTACATAAATCGGTTCTGTTACCAGATTAAATATTTTTTCTTTTGAATTATTATAATAACTGATATCATCCCATAGGTTATGTAAATTATAAAATTGATAGGAACTTTTATTATTTGTAAAATTTAACGCATTTAATTGGTTGTTTTTAAACCAGGTGCGAACATTCCATGCAGAATCCCGATCCATATTATTGATTTTATAGTGTTCATTTATGGGATCGTAGGTATACCAATCTTTTAACGCACTATTATGTGAAGACAATTTAGTATAAGAATCGTTCTGCAAAATAGGAGGTGTCAGATGGATTAGATCATATATAAAATTTTTCTTTAAATGTTCACCATATATTGCAGGCAGTCTGAAAACTTGAATATTTTCATATTTATTAAGTAAATTTTGTTCTAAAAGATATCTGTTTTTTCCATAGGAATGTAGCTTATTAATATTTGGAATATGGTCTTCATTAACGCCATCCAGCGTATCATAAACATCTATCGTAGAAATCAGAATTAATTTTTTGGGTGCAATTTTTTCTATGTTCTCCAGTGCACTTTTAATAATAGTTTGATCTCTATCAGGAAATTTATTGGCGAACCATTTTGTACCAGTTACTCCTGCATAGATGAGTACATCAGGACAAAGGCCATAAGCTTCTTTAATATTTTTTGAATTAAAATAATAATTAAACTTGTGGTGTAAGGCGAGATTGGAACCGACAAAGCCACTATAACCAACTAAAACATCCACTATTTGAGCTCCTTTTTTAAACGTATAATTTGGCGAATATAATTAATTGTAACTTTAAATATATGTACCTTTGTATGTTTTTCGTATATCCAGACGACGGGGAGCTCTAAAATATGCATATTCTTTCGCTCCGCTCTTAATAGAACTTCTATCATTAAAAACCATCCGGGTTCTTGACTGGATTCAGATAATAACTCCTCAATTGTGGATTTTCTAAAGAACTTAAATCCACAAATTGCATCTGAAGCCTTCATTTTGAATACAAGTTTTAACAGTGCGACTAAAGTATAGGATATGCTGTTCCGTAATTTTGTGCGGCCCTTTAAAATTGAGTCTGAGTTATATCTGGAGGCATTGACAATCTTTAAAGAAGCGTCTGTTTCAAAAGCATGTTCCATTTTTGATAGAGCGTTTAATTCTGTGGATAGATCAATATCCATATAACCTACAATATCAGACTGGTTATGCTTAACTCCTGCACGGATAGCAGCTCCGACTCCACGGGTTTCTATTCGATAAATATCAATATTTGAATATTGGTTTTTGAATTTACAGCATAAATCCCAGGTAGAATCCGTAGACCCGTTATCAATAATAGTAAGATGATAATTGTCTTTGTGATGCTGCTCAATAAAATTTTCTATACCAAGTATTCCGTTTTCAAGTCTTAATTCTTCATTTAAAACGGGAAGTATAATGTTATATGTCATGGCATAAACTCCTCAATTTTACTGCACTCCATTTTGGATAAAATCAGAGTGACAATTTTATTATTAACACAACACTTGAACCAGAACTGTCCTGTCCTATTGTACGTGTTTTTTTCAGTAATTACAAGACATTTTTAAAAAATACCCCATCTCTGTCATCCTGAGAAATGGATAAATATTTTTTTGTGATTTCAATGGATGAATGATTATAAATATCCATAATAAGAGCGGGTGGAAATCCGCTTTTCCATGCATGATAGCCAAATGTCTTTCTCATAGAATGACAACATATGACACCATGAATATTATTAATTTGTGCTGCCTCATGGATGATCGAATAGGCACGGCTGCGGTGAATCGGTTTGTTTTTACCTCGACTGCTTTTAAAAATATAATCATCAGGCTTTACATGTATCAGGCTGGAATTTAGAATGCTCAAAGCTTCTTTTGTTGCTATATTTAATAATACTGTATTTTTCTTTTGTGTTTTCTGTTCTATCAAGGTCAGATGATCGTTTATCTGTCCTGTTTTAAAATCCATGATATCTTTCCAGGTTAATCGAAGTAAATCTCCGATTCTTAGAGCGGTATTCACTCCTAATACAAATAAAGCGTAATCTCTGTATCGTCTGTTTTCTAAAAAATACGTTTTCATTTTTTGAATATCGTCTTTTGTTCTTAATGGTTCAGATGTTGCCATAATATTGCTCCTTTCTTCAGGACAGTTCTGGTTCAAAAATTTTATTTTAACGCAAAAAAAGGTGGAGTTATTCCACCTTTTTGCATATATTGAAATATCAATTGATCTTTAACAGTACATTTCTAACCCGTTCCCATTGCCTTATGATAAAATCAAATACCAGCGTATCCTTTTCAGCAAAAATATAATTTTTTTCCATATTTACATACGCTTCTTTCAATTTACTGTTTTCTGAAAGTCCACTAAATATTTTAAAATCACAGAAGCTTTTTTCTGCAAGATTACTTCCGATTCGTCTCGTTTCTTCCAAACGCTTATACTGCAGCATTTCCCGAAACATTTTGCAGTCGTCTAACATTCTCTTAATCTCATTGGTTTCCAACATAACGCTTAAATAAGCATGATACAGAGTATAAGGCAGATGATGTTATTGCATTTGAATGTAAGAATTTATCCGCAGTACTGGTTAAAAGAGTAGTCGGAGAACCGGGAGATCAGGTTGTAATAAGAGAAAGAAAATTGTATGTAAATGGACACTTGTTTGAGCGCTATGCTCAAAATGAGTTTGAATATGCGGGAATGCTGGATCGCCCAATTAGGCTATCTGAGGATCAGTATATTGTGATAGGCGATAATATTGTGGAGAGTAAGGACAGCCGTTATGAACTGGTGGGAATTGTAGAGGAGGATGGGATTATTGGGAAGGTTATAGAGAGGAACTGATTGCCAGACCTCTCTATTTAGTTGTATACTGTAGTAAATGCTAAGATGAATAATAAACAACAACATTTTCAGGGAGCTATTCATGGCTATTAAAAAAATTCAATTGAAATTATTAATTTCTCGCGCCGATGGTGCGAGATGTGGAGAAGGATATGGGAAATAATGAAATTCAGGGCTATGAGCCGTTAGTTGATGAATTAAAACAGTTAATACATAAAAAGAAATATCATGTATTAAAGATGATAAATGCAGAAACTATAAATCTTTACTGGGAAATAGGAGAAGAAATTTATAGACAGCAACAAGAAAAAGGCTGGGGAAAGTCTATTGTTCAGATTCTGTCGCAAGAATTACAAAAAGAATTTCCAGGAGCAAAGGGGTATTCAGCTGCAAATTTATGGAGAATGAGAAATTTTTATTTAACGTATCGTGATTCAGAAAAACTCGCACCGTTGGTGCGAGAAATTAGCTGGAGCAATAATATCATTATTGTGGAAAAATGTAAGGATGATTTAGAACGAGAGTTTTATATCCAGATGGCAAAGCGTTATGGCTGGACAAAGCGGATTTTGACAAATTTTATCGAGGCAAGGACTTATGAAAAATATTTATTGAATCAGACTAATTTTGATTTAACAATACCAGAAAATAGAAGGGTACAAGCAAAACTAGCTGTGAAAGATGAATATACTTTTGACTTTGCAGAATTGTCTCCAGAGTATTCGGAACATGAATTGGAGATGCAATTGGTTAATAATATAAGGGCTTTTTTAATTGAGATGGGTGGAGATTTTACATTTATAGGAAATCAATATCATCTGATGGCGGGAAATAGAGATTTATATATAGATCTTTTATTATTTCATAGGCGTTTGAGAAGTCTAATTGCTATAGAACTGAAAATAGGAGAGTTTGAAGCTGAATACGCAGGAAAAATGCAATTATATCTGACAGCTTTAGATGAACAAATAAAGTTACCTGATGAAAATCCATCCATTGGCATTATTATATGCAAAAGTAAGGATAAGACATATGTAGAATATGCTTTGAAAAATATTAATATACCGATTGGTGTAGCTACATATCAGTTACGAAATACATTGCCTGAAGAGATGAAGGAAATGCTGCCAGAGCCAGCGGAGATTGTGAAGAGATTAAAATTATTTGAGAAATCATAGAAAATATTTATTTGAATAACAGATAAATTTGCATTATAAACAATGGCTATTTTGAGCAAATGAGAAGGAGAAGGTTATGGCACTAGCAAAGTGGTATAAAATAGATTTTCATACTCATACACCGGAGAGCAACTGTTTCCCGGATAAAGAAGTGACACCAAAAGAATGGTTAAAAGCTGCTAAGGATTCGGGGATTAATGCAGTTGTAGTAAGTGATCATAATTCCGTTGGTTGGATTAGAAAAATTGAAGAATTTAAGGCAGAATTTGAAGAAGAAGAATTTAAGGTATTCTATGGAATCGAACTTTGTGTTTCATCGGATTTCACACATTTTCTTATCATTTTTGATGATAAGATGACTGTGACTGAAATTGAAGATGCAGTTATTAAGTATTTAGGATTATCAAGAAAAGATTGGGCTGATACAACGGTTAATATATCTGAAGATAAATTGAAAACATTATGTATGGAATTGAAAGAAAAAATATTTGTAATACCTGCTCATTTCGCATCAAATAAAGGTCTGGGGAAAAGTACAGAGAATGCAATTAGAAAATACCAGGAATTTGTTTCGTTCTCTGCAATTGAAGTGAGGAATGACGAAGATGTTAGAGAATATAATAACAAACTAAAAAATAGGGCTATTAATAGAGCTGTATTGATAACCGGATCAGACAATCCATCGAATAAAGATGAAGCACAGCATTCAATTGAAGGATTCGGGAAAATGTTCACATGGATCAAGCTTTCGACATTGTCTTTTGAAGGTCTTCGACAGGTATTTATTGATTCTGAGCATAGATGTATTAATTGGTTAACGCTTCAAAAAATAGGTGTGCAGTTTGATCCTAATGAAACTACTTATAATTACATAAGTGGTATTGAATTTGAAGGAATCTCGCATATGACAAAAATGAATATGAGATTTTCACCTAATTTGAATTGTATTGTAGGTGGAAGAGGAACAGGAAAATCTACAATTGTGGATGCTATAAATTATGGGGTGGGCAATAAACGGGAACTTTCGGAATGTAAATTATTGGAAAAAACATTGGCGAGAGAAGCAAAAATTTCAACATTTTTTAACTTCGGTATAGATAAACCATATGTAATAAAAGCATCAAGAAAAGGAAAACAGATTGTAACAGAAGTTGAAGATAATAATGGTAGTGTTGAGAATCCTCCAGAATTTAAGATAGATTTTTATGGGCAAAAAGAAATCTTTAGTTTGATAGAGGAAGATGATAATATTACAAATCAAAAAACGAGTTCATTGGTAAAAATGATTGATGAGAAAATATCGGCAGATATGTATTCATATTCAGATGAAATTGATAGTGCAATATTAAATATGCAAAAATATTCAGAAGAATATAAGAGTAATAGGAAGAAAATTAGAGAATTACCCACAATAAAAGCTGAAATTGAAAAAGCCGATGCAATTTTAAAAAAATTTAAAGCAAGTGGTATTGAGGGTGCTAGAAAAGATTTTGAAAGTATTGATAATAAAATAAAGAATGTGGAAAAAACATTTGTTTCAGAATTAAATGCTGTAAATGGCGCCATTGCTCGCTTTAAGGAACAGGAAGAAGCATTGGAGTTTCAGATTAAAAAACTTGATGAATCTGAAGAAAATACAATTGAACTTGAAACATTAAAAAAGATAAAAGATATGAATCAGACTATTATTGATTTTTTAAATCAAAAAAAATGCGCTGTTGAAACATTGGAGAAATCATATGGAGCGTCATTCACATATAAAAAAAGAGAGGACATACACAGAAAATATTTAAATGCGTTGGAAGAAGTAAAAAATACTGGTGGTGAAGATATTAATGCAATTCAGGATCAATTACAAAAGAATAAAAAAAGATATGATGACTTGATAATATTACAGAATGGACAGGGGGATATAGAGAAGAAAATTGAAGAAAGTATAGATATTTTTATAGATAAGCGACTCGAACTATCCCAAAAGAGACAGAATGTAATTGACAATTTGAATTTGGATAATATCTCGATTAAGGTTATTCCATTGGGGCATTTAATGCGATGGAAGGCAAATTTACAGAAAGAATTTGGAAAAGAAGGAACTTTTGATAACGATTTCCAAAATTTGGTCAATAAATCATTGTCTGACAATAATAACTGGGAACAGTATAAAGCCCTTTTAAAATTTATGTTGATTACTGATTCAGGGAATATTGAAGAAATATTGGGGTGTTCTACGGATGCACGATTTGCTAAGCTTTGGATAGATAAATATAATAATGACACACTTAGTTCAATTGTAAAAGTTCTTCCGGAGGATAAATTGCAAATTAAAATTATAGATGAGAATGGAGAAATTGATATTAATGAAGGTTCACCTGGACAAAAAAGTGCGGCTATTCTTGCGTTTATATTAAATAGTGGTGAAAATCCACTAATTATTGATCAACCGGAAGATGACCTTGATAATAGTCTTATTTATTCACTTGTTGTAAAATCTATAAGAAGGATGAAAAGCAAACGTCAAATTATCATTGTTACGCACAATCCCAATATTCCAGTATTGGGTGATGCAGAGGGAATTATCATTCTTGAACGTAATAATCAAGGAAAAGTTACTTTCAGAAAAAATAAAAAGGCAGGATGTATTGAGGAAAAGCTTATTAGAGAAGGAATTTGTGAAATTATGGAAGGGGGAGAAGATGCTTTCCGTAAACGAGAGAAGAAATATCAATACAAGTAATAAATAAAGAGGTCTATATAATTATTTGTTTTAAATGATTTGCATCTTGCTACGAGCTTTATTTTCGTAGCAAGGTGTAGCACACTAGACGGTGTGAAAGCTTGAGCAACAACAACATTCACAGGGGGCTATTCATGGCTATTAAAAAAATTCAACTGGAAAATTTTACAGTATTTGAGAAGCTGGATATTGAATTTGGAAAAGGAATTAATGTGTTTATCGGAGAAAATGGTATGGGTAAAACTCATATTATGAAGCTATTGTACAGTGCATGTCAGGCAGCAAAGCATGATGTATCGTTTTCGCAGAAAACAGTGAGGGTATTTATGCCCGATCAATCCAGTATTCATAGGCTAGTAAGAAGAAATAATACAGGCGGAACCACATATATCAACATCATATCCGATTTCTCCAATATATCAATGCGTTTCTCTACCAAAACGAAAAAATGGAATGCAGATGTTATGAATGAAGAAGTATGGGAAAAAGATAACCATAATCTGGAAAGTGTGTTTATACCGGCGAAAGAGATTCTTTCTAATGCATACAATTTGAGGGAAGCGTCTGCCCGTGGAAACGTAGAATTTGATGACACATATTTGGATCTGATTGCATCTGCAAGAGTGGATATATCCAGCGGAAAGGATACAAGAGGCCGTCGGAAATACCTTGAAACACTTCAGAAAATAAATGAGGGAAAAGTCTGTATTGAAGAAGATCGTTTTTATTTAAAGCCGGGGAATCAGGATAAAATAGAATTTAACTTAGTAGCGGAAGGAATCAGAAAGATGGCATTACTCTGGCAGTTGATTAAAAATGGCACATTAGAGCGTGGATCAATATTATTTTGGGACGAACCGGAGGCCAATATCAATCCAATCCACATACCTGTGCTGGCAGAGATGCTTATGATGCTTCAGCGGGATGGAGTTCAGGTATTTGTTTCTACCCACGATTATTTTCTGGCTAAATATATAGAGATTAAACGTGCTTGCGGGGATAATGTGGCATATTATTCATTTTATAAACAAGATGATAAGGGTATGGTAGAGTGTGAAAAAGCAGAGAGCTTTGCCCTGTTGGAGCATAATGCGATTTTGAGCACATTTCGCCAGCTGTATCGGGACGAGGTGGGGGTGGTTTTGGAATGACAAGTATTGAAGAATCTGATATGACTTTCGGAGATTATGCAGAAGACAGTGTGTTTCGGATTGAAAATTCCAAACTGCAGAAGTCTTGCGGAAATGGTGTAAAAACAGTTGAATTTTTATTATACCGAAAAAAGGAGCAGCTACTGTTTATAGAGGCTAAAAAATCATGTCCGAATGGTGCAAATAAGGATGAAAGCCCGGACAAATTAAAGAAATTTGAGGAGTATTACTCAGATATAGTAAACAAATTTATAGATTCGCTGCAAATGCTTTTAACCACTGTGCTTATGAGAAATGAAAATCTGGATGGTATGGGAGACAAAATAAAGTCAAAAAAGGACTATGCCAAAACACAATTTACATTTATTCTGGTAATAAAAAGTGCGGTTGGTTTAGAATGGCTTTCGGGACCGCAGATTGAACTGGAAACCCGCCTTAAACATATATTGAAGATATGGAATGCCAGGATACTCGTGCTGAATGAGGAATTGGCAGTTGAACACGGGTTGGTAAAGGGTTCCATAACGGCCTGAAAACCCATTTCCCTGTTGAAAACTCCCCACAAATCTGCTAGACTATCAATAGTTTTACAATAAATACAGCTATAGTTTTAAGAGGTGTTTACCATGAAAGTTACAGCACTGATCATGGCAGGCGGTCGTGGGGAGCGATTCTGGCCCAGAAGCCGCAAGAGCCTGCCGAAGCAGTTTTTATCTCTGACAGATGACGGAAAGACGATGATTCAGCTGACCGTAGAGCGAATTTCGCCGTTGGTTGAGCTGGAGGATATCTATATTGCTACAAATAAGGATTACAAGCAGCTGGCTCTGGAGCAGCTGCCGGGAATTCCGGAGGAAAACATCCTTTGTGAGCCTATAGGCCGCAATACAGCACCCTGTATCGGTCTGGGGGCAGTTCATATTTCTAAAAAGTGTGAGGATGCAGTGATGCTGGTGCTTCCCTCCGACCATTTGATTAAATTTAATAAGATGTATTTGTCCACGGTAAAGGACGCCTGTGCGCTGGCAGAGGAAAATACCAATCTGGTTACCATCGGTATCACTCCAGATTATCCGGAAACCGGTTACGGATATATTAAGTTTGATTCCCGTGAGATGGAGGGACGGGCCTTTAAGGTAGACCGTTTCGTGGAAAAGCCTACCTTAGAGGTTGCCAAGGAGTATCTGGCAAGTGAGGAGTACCTCTGGAACAGCGGTATGTTTATATGGAAGGTTTCTTCGATTCTAAAAAATATGCAGAAATTTATGCCGGATACCTACAGTCATTTAATGACGATTAAGGAGTCCATCGGAACGGCGGAACAGGAGATGGTGCTTGATAAGGAATTTCATGCCATGGAATCTCAGTCTATTGATTATGGCATTATGGAAAAGGCAGAGAATATCTATATTCTTCCCGGTACCTTTGGCTGGGATGATGTGGGCTCCTGGCTGGCAGTGGAGCGGATCAAAAAGACAAATGAATTTGGAAATGTGGTAAATGGGAATATTATCACAGTAAATACCAGAGACTGCATCATTCAGGGCGGAAAGAAGTTGATTGCCACAGTTGGTCTGGATGATTTGATCGTAGTGGATACAGAGGATGCTACGCTGATCTGCGCCAAGGACAGTGCCGGTGATATAAAGAAGGTTTTGGAAAATCTGAAAATCTGCAACAGAGAAGAATATATTTAAGGAGATAAAAAATGAAGAATGCATTGATTACAGGAATTACAGGTCAGGACGGTTCTTATCTGGCAGAGCTTCTGCTGGAGAAGGGATATAATGTCTATGGAATTATGAGAAGAAAGAGCGTTGTGGATTACGGCAATGTGGAGCATATTAAGGATAAGATTCATTTTATCTATGCAGATATGACCGACGTGATCTCTCTGATTAACGCCATGAGGATTTCTCAGGCAGATGAGGTTTACAATCTGGCAGCCCAGTCCTTTGTGGCAACCAGCTGGGAGCAGCCTATCGCGACAGCAGATATTGACGCCATCGGTGTTACCAATATGCTGGAGGCAATCCGCACTGTAAAGCCCTCTGCTCATTTCTATCAGGCTTCTACCAGTGAGATGTTCGGACTGGTTCAGGAGATGCCTCAGACAGAGAAAACTCCATTTTACCCAAGAAGTCCTTACGGTGTTGCCAAGCTGTACGGTCACTGGATTACTAAGAATTACCGTGAGAGCTACGGACTTTATGCATGCAGCGGTATCCTGTTTAACCATGAGAGTGAGCGCCGCGGCAAGGAATTTGTTACCAGAAAGATCACAGATGCAGTTGCAAGAATTAAGCAGGGCGTTCAGGAATATATGGAGCTGGGAAATATGGATTCCAAGCGTGATTGGGGTCATTCCAAGGACTATGTCCGCGCCATGTGGCTGATGCTGCAGCAGGAGACGCCGGACGATTATGTAATTGCTACCAATGAGACAAGAACTGTACGTGAGTTTGTAGAGACTGCATTTGCCCATGTGGGGATTCAGGTAAAGTGGCAAGGTGAAGGCGTAGATGAGGTAGGAATCAACGCTGAAAACGGTCAGGTGATCGTTAAGGTAAATAAGAAGTTCTTCCGTCCGGCAGAGGTGGATGTGCTTCTGGGAAATCCTGCCAAGGCAGAGGAGAAGCTGGGATGGATCAGAGAGATTCCATTTGCAGAGCTGGTAACCAGAATGGTAGATAATGATATGGCTCTGGTTGCAGAAGAGATTAAGATTGCCAATTTAAAATAAATATTGAGGACGACTATGAAGAAAGCATTGATTATAGGTGCGGCAGGCTTCGTAGGCAGCTATTTAATAGACCATATACAGAAAAACTGCGTATGGTCTATTGTTGTTACTAAGATGCCGCAGGAAATAATAAAGAAGCAGGGGATTGAGATCTGTGATTTAAATATTCTGGATAAAGAGGCAGTGGCAGCACTGCTGGATGAGATGCGGCCGGATTATATTTTCCATCTTGCGGCCCAGAGCTCTGTAGCTGTGTCCTGGAAGAATCCCGGTCTTACAGTGGATGTGAATATAAAGGGCAGTTTAAATGTACTGGATGCAGTCAGAGCGCTGGATTATAGGCCAAGGGTTCTTCTGATCGGTTCAGGAGAAGAATATGGTCATGTGCATCCGGATGAGATCCCTGTAAATGAGGATAATGTGCTTCGTCCGGGGAATATCTACGCAGCTACAAAGGCCTGTCAGAATATGATCGGGAAGATATATGCACAGGCATATGGGATGGATGTGATGATGGTTCGTGCATTTAATCATGTGGGGCCCAATCAGACACCTGTATTTGTAGTGGCAGATTTCTGCAGGCAGGCGGCAGAAATTGAAAAAGGATTACGCGAATCAGTGATCCGCGTGGGAAATCTGAGTGCAAAGCGGGATTTTTCCGATGTCCGTGATGTGGTTCGGGCATATACAATGCTTATGGAGCAGGGGGCTGCGGGAGAAAGCTACAATGTAGGTTCAGGCCATGCAGTTGCCATTCAGGATATACTGGATATGATTTTGAATTATTCCAAGGCAAAGATCGAAGTTGAGGTGGATCAAAGCCGCCTGCGTCCAGTGGATGTGCCTGTGATTGAGGCGGATATATCTAAGCTGTGCGAGTGTACCGGATGGAAGCGGGAGATTTCACTGGAGCAGACAATTAAAGAGACATTGGATTACTGGCGGAAGGAGCTGACTTGATGTTTACAAAACAGCAGATACAAAAGGAATATACCCGATGGCTGAAGTATGCCGTTGAGGATAAGGATTTAACAGCAGAACTGATAGAAATGCAGGAGGATGGCGCTAAGCAGGAGGATGCTTTTTACCGAAATCTGGAATTTGGCACCGGCGGCCTGCGCGGAGTGATCGGAGCGGGCACCAATCGTATGAATATTTATACAGTGGCAAAAGCATCCCAGGGTCTGGCAGAGTATGTAAAAAATCATGGAGGCCAGAAGAAGGGGATTGCAGTCAGCTATGATTCACGAATTAAATCTGATGTATTTGCCAGAGTGGCAGCTCAGGTTTTTGCCGGAAATGGAATTCAGGTATATATTTATGATGAACTGATGCCCACCCCCTGTCTGTCCTTTGCGGTTCGAAGGCTGGGGTGTGAAGCTGGGATTATGATAACCGCTTCACATAACCCGTCTAAATATAACGGTTACAAGGTGTATGGTTCCGATGGCTGCCAGATCACCACAGAGGCTGCGGCTGCAATTTTGGATGAAATTGAAGCGGTTGATATATTTGAAGGCATTTTAAAAATGAACTTTGATGAAGCTGTGGATTGCGGACGGATTCGGTGGATTAGTTCAGAGGTTACAGCTGATTTTGTGGATTGCGTGAAGTCTCAGAGCGTGCTTGGGCCTCAGGACGCTGCTGACAGGGATGTGGCTATTATTTATTCGCCTTTAAACGGTACGGGCTTAAAGCCGGTGCTCCGGACTCTGAAAGAGAGCGGTTTTACGAATATTACAGTGGTGAAGGAGCAGGAAGCCCCCGATGGTCATTTTCCCACCTGCCCCTATCCCAATCCGGAGATCCGTGAGGCTATGGCTTTGGGAATTGAGTATGCGAAAGAGCGGGATGCAGATCTTTTACTGGCTACGGACCCGGACTGTGACCGCGTGGGAATCGCGGTAAAGGATGAGCAGGGCAATCATGTTCTTTTGAGCGGAAATGAGACGGGTATGCTTCTTCTTGACTATATCTGCAGCCGCAGAAGAGCCAATGGAACCATGCCCGAGCATCCGGTTATGATAAAGACCATTGTGACCATTGATATGGCGGAACGGATTGCAGCTCATTACGGAGTTGAGACGAAAAATGTGCTGACCGGGTTTAAGTTTATCGGGGAACAGATTGGTCTTTTGGAAGAGAAAGGGCAGGAGAGCAGTTATATTTTCGGATTTGAGGAGAGCTATGGTTATCTCAGCGGCTCTTATGTGAGGGATAAGGATGGAGTAAATGCCGCTTTCCTGATCTGTGAAATGTTTGCTTACTATAAGGCTCAGGGAATCAGCCTGTGGCAGAAGCTGAAAGAGCTGTATCAGACCTATGGCTACTGCCTGAATACGCTCCATTCCTTTACCTTTGAGGGCGCAGCCGGATTTTTGAGGATGAAGGAAATTATGGCTTCCCTGCGTCAGGGGATTGATATGATTGGCGGTAAAAGGGTGCTGGAGTGCCTTGATTATTCCCGGGGACTGGATGGTCTTCCGAAATCGGATGTACTGAAATTTATGCTGGAGGATTATTGCTCTGTGGTGATTCGGCCTTCAGGAACAGAGCCTAAGATGAAGGTGTATTTGTCTGTGAGTGCGGAGGATATGGAAATGGCTGGTCGGATTGAGGCTGAGATGGCGGAGAGTTTGAAGAGGTTTTTTGAATAAAAAAATAACATAAAGAACGAGTGTTCTGTGCAAAACCTATACTTTTACTGCGAAATATGCTATACTTTTTTTAAATATTTTATTGTCGGAACATGAAAGGGGTACAGAAATGAAAAGCGCATATATAAAGGATATGCTTGGAAAATTGGGATATAGTAATGAACATCTTTCTGAAAATTATCCTGTGCAGATTGATGGTACCTCCGCAGTCCGGTTTGATTGTGTTGCATTTAGCGACAGATATCAAAAAGACGTTTCGACTTCATGTATAGCAGTACAGGAAGCAGCTGATGACAGGGAAGAAGCGAAATATTTAGAAAGCGCCAGATATCTGGCTGCCCCTATTGTTATTATGTTTAAAAATAATAGAGTATGTGTTTGGAATATAGCGCCTCAGAAGCCGATTCTTTTGCAGGACAATGAACAGGCATTGATTGAGCTGTACTTTGAGGAAAATAGATTTCAATTTATGTCAGATCATTTGATCGATGCAAAAATGGGATATAGGCAGCTGAATCTTTTCGAAGCATCGGGATTAATTGATTTTTCAAGAGAAGCAACCTGCAGAATACTGAGCCAGGAATTTGAAAAAGGATTAATAGCGGCAAAGAAGTATTTAAAAAGCCGAAAAAATATCAATGGTCAGGATTTAAATAACATAACAAGCATTACGATGCATATGATATCAGCTCTGATTATTAACTGCAAGATAGGGGAAAATGAAAAAATACCGGATATATTTGAGCTGCTTACAGATTTATCACAAACCTATAAAGAATATTTTAGTGATGATCTGATGTTTAAATACGGAAAAGGTCTTCTTTCTGAGATATACGGCAGTCTGAATTTGAGTATTAATTATCAGAGTGTAGATCATGAGCTGTTGGGATATTTTTATGAGTCCACTTTACTGCAACTGAGTGAGAAAAAGGCAGAAAGCATCAGAAAGAAGTTTGGGATTTATTACACTCCCAGAGTATTAAGCCAGGAAATGGTCAGAAATATACCATTTGAAATGATTCCTGTGGATGATCGGCATATTCTGGATGGGACTTGTGGATCAGGAAGTCTGCTTTTGAGTGCATGTAAGAGAATAGAAGATCTGGTATGTTATGAAAAGTCTGAGTTTGAGAAGCATGAGTATCTCACACGGATGATAGAAGGGTATGATATAGACCGGTTCGCATCAGAAGTAGCAAGGCTGTCACTGCTTTTATACAGCTTACCATATGGAAATAAATGGAATATTCATGCAGGCGACCTGTTTCATGTAGGAAAAGCGAAAATTCAGACTCCATATATTATATTGGGAAATCCTCCATATGAGGAGGTCAGAGGAAACAGCCTAAAGACGCAGAAAGCTGCTGCTTTTTTTGACTTGTATTTAGATTTGCTTCATGAGAATGGGTATTTAGGTATCATTTTGCCGGAAAGCTTTTTGCAGAATGACAGTTCCATACCGCAGAGAGAACGACTTTTGAAGGAGTTCGATATAATAGAGCTTTGGATGCTGCCGGGACAGATATTTGGAAATAATTGTTCGACAATCGTCATAATTGCACAAAAAAAGAAGGCATTAGATCATAATATAACTAAAATAAAAATCCTGACAAGAAATACGGCATCAATTAAGGCATATTTTAAGCAGGGAAAATGGGATTTTGAGTTTTTTACTAATATACAGGGACGTTGGAGAAATGATGCCAGATATAAAATAAGCGTATCCCCTGTGGATGATGTTCTTCAAAAAATTTCAAAAAACAAGATCAGACTTGGAGATATTACAGAAAATGTTATCGGGATTATGATGCCGTCTGATTATTATTTTTCACAAATGAACTTTGATGGATGGGTTCCCTATATTGCTAACGCGAATGATTTCAGAAGATATGTAATATCACCGCAAATGCAGGATAGTGTGAGGTTTTTCGACTATCATATGTCTGAAGCAGAGGAAACAGCGTTAAAAGATGCCTATAAGGGTTTGAGATTACGCAGGGAATATGAGAGTGTGTATGCTGCTTCGAATAAGGTATTGATAAAAATGTCTTCAACTCCGGGAGAGATAAGCTGTATTGATGCATTTGTAGATGAAGAAGGATATTATCCAAGTCATTCTTTTTTTGCAATGGTTTCTAAAGATAAAAGGATATCGAATGATGTTATTTGCGCATTGATAAACAGTAAGATCATCAATGCATATATGCGAAGGGAGTGTGTGAAGCGGACGCTTATTACCGGAGCAATTCGAAAGATACCTGTTCCGGAGTTTAGTGATGAACAAATCAGTAAGCTGGAGCGCCTTTGTATGGGTATAAAAAGGGCATATAAACTGGAAGATAAGGAGAAGGTGAAGCTGCTTCAGGAAGAAATTGATAATATTATGTATAAAGCCTTTAGTCTGGAACCGGACGAAAGCGAAAAGATAGAGAAGTTGTTTGATGTATATGCTGGAAAAGGAACATGGGCTGTTTCAGAGAGGGCCGAAGTTGAAAATTATTGTAATGTCACAGGTGAGCTTGACGAAATAGATGCGGATAGGATGGTCTGCAGTGTATTTCTTGCAGAGTTTGGAGAGCAGGAGATTGCGATTGAGGCATCGATGCCGGGATGGTTTTTGCGGAAAGGAACGGAATTTTCGGCAAAATATCAAGAAGGAAAGCTTTTTGATATTAAACCATTAATGTATTCGTACCTTGATGATGAAGAACTGATTGCGCTGTTAAGTCATGAGATTTCTCAGTGATAAGGAGGAAGATGATGGCGGAATTAGGAAATCAAAGAGTTAAATTTCTGGACGTTGGTCATGGAGACAGTTCTGTGGTTTATCTGAATAATCCTGATTCAGAAGAGAAAAAGGTTATTATTATAGATATTGCCAACGCAGATAAATTGCTGACAGAGTTAGGGTGCAATGGTGTTAGGGTGATTGAGCTGATTGTTATATCTCATTTTGATGCGGACCACTGTCGGGGGATAAATGATTTTTTGGAAAAGTTTATTGCGGTTGGTACAGTGAAAAGAATCTGCTACAATCTGGACAGAAGACTGCCTACTAAGACGATGAAGCTTATCCTGAAAAAATTCCTGGAAAATCATAAAAGATACAGGATTGGATTGGAAAGCGGAAAAGTGGATGCTTTAATGCCTCGAAAGAGTTTGGTTTCCTGTGACAGGACGAATCTGTACTTGCTGTATCCGGATATGACAGAAGAAACAGACGCATATTTAAGAAATGATACAAATGATAATTCAATTGTCTGTTTTCTGGAAAATGATGTGTGCAGGGTTCTTTTTTCGGGTGATTTGGAAGATCGGGGATGGAAGATGTTGTTAGAACGGATTCCAGCTTTGAAATGTGATGTATTAAAAATGCCTCATCATGGCGCTTTTTATGATGGGGAAAACGGAATGGGATTAAAAGATATTCTGACGATTTTGGAGCCCAAAGATGCTGTAATCTCATCCGGACATAATCCAAGGTACAATCACCCCGGTGAAGATACTGTTAAACTCTTAAAAGAAGCTGGAATCAATATTTACTGTACAGAGTTTACAGGGCTTTGCCATGATAATATGGATGATTTTGAACGGAAATGTTGTGGAGATACAGAGGTTATAATCGGTGACAGGGAATATAAAATTGAGACGGAAACAAAGAATCTGCGGTGTTTGAGCCATGCGGTATGTTAGGAAACTGTATTGGCTGAAGATACACAGCTGAAAAATTATAAAATATTTATCAGTACATTCTCCCCCGAAACAGGTTTCAATTTGAATTCCTGCTCCGGGGGATTTTCCTATTTATTGACTATAGACCTTCGTTCTACCAGATAAACTGGCAGAGAAATATTCTGTATTGGTAGTCCTGGATTATCAATCCTGCTGCAAAGCCGGGCGATTGCGGCCTCGCCCATTTGCTTTTTTGGAATGTGCATGGTAGTAAGGTTGGGCTGAACCAATGTACTGTTTTCGATATCATCAAAGCCGATCACGGAGATATCACGTCCGGGACGGATTCCCATGGTATCCAGAGCCTGATAGAGGCAGATAGCTGTTTCGTCGTTGCAGCAGACGAAGCCTTCAGGAAGAGACGGCATTTCCTTTAATTCCTTTGCCAGACGGTTATAATTCATAGAGATGACAGACGGCGCAATGTCGGACAGGATGGAGTACTGCTCCGGAGTCTGGCAGATACCATCCTGTTTATGGTCGGCAATACAGTTGGAAAAGCCCAGCCACCGTTCACGAAGATTATTGGAGTAATGGATATCTCCTATAAATCCTAGCGTTTGGTGATTTTTGCGGATCATATAGTCCGTTGCAGTATAGCTTCCGTATAGATTTTGGGTTCCCACACTGTCTGTGGGTGTGTGGTAGGAGATATGGTCAATTAATACAAAGGGCAGATGGGTATCAGAAAGGAGCCCAAGGAATTCCTCTGAGATTCCTCCGGCTGTGAGGATACCGTCCACACTGCTGTTTAATACTGCCTGTGGAAGGGAGGGACGATTGCTGTCAAAGAAATCCACAATGATATTGTAGGAGTGTTCCCGGGCATAAGCAGTGACCCCGTAAACTACACGGGAGTAAAAGGAGAGATTATTCGTATACCGTTTGCTCAGCAAAAGAGCAATGTTGCGTATGGGCCGTATCTGAGAAGGGATGCTGTAACCCAGCTCTTTGGCTTTTTTGAAAATGGCCTGGCGTGTTTCGTCGCTGATTCCGGCCTTATTATTTAATGCAAGGGATACGGTGTTGATAGATACGTCCAGAGCTTCTGCTATGTCCTTCATGGAGATTTTCTTTTTTTTCATATATTCTGTAACCTGCCTTGTCTTATAGTTCTTTGCTATATAAATAGTATAATACAACTCTTTCAAAAAATCCAGTATTATTAATATTAAAATAAAATATAATTAATGTTAATTAAAGCTGAATCAATCTTGACAAACACTATTTTTGTTGTTATCATTTACTCATAAAATAAGATAATTCCTAAATTTAATAGTGATTTTAGTCAAAAACTAGGGGGGATAATTGCGCATATCGCCATAAAATTAATATTAAAAAAGGAATTATTCAAAAGAAAATGGAGGAAGTATAATGCGGAAGAAGAGTTTGAGAGCAACAGCAATGATTTTAGCGGCAGCAATGCTGACAGCATGTTCAGCTCCGGCGGAAAAGGCAGCTGAAACATCGGCAGAGGGTACTAAAACAGAGGACAGCAGCACGCCAGAAACCAAGGCAGAGGGATCCGGTGATGTGATCAATATTGAGTTTTGGTCTGCACCTCAGGTTGCACAGCAGGCTTTCTGGGAGAGTATGGCACAGCAGTATAAGGAGGTAAATCCAAACGTAAACGTAACAGTCAGCGCAATGCCGGAGTCTCCTTCCTCTGAGGCCGGTATTCAGTCTGCGATCGCCAGCGGTACAGCTCCGGCAGCCAGCGAGAACGTATTCCGAGGCTTTGGAGCTCAGCTGGCAGAGGCAGAAGCGATTGTGCCGTTTGACAGTTTTGAGGGCTTTGATGAGATTGTATCCAGCCGTGGAATGACAGGTACGATGGATTCCTGGAAGTTTGGAGACGGACATCAGTATGTGCTGCCTATGTTTTCCAATCCAAGTATGTTTTTATGGAGAATTGACCTGTTAAAGGAGCTTGGATTTAAAGAGGCGCCAAAGACCTATTCTGAGGTATATGAGGTAGGTGCCGCATTAAAGGAAAAGCATCCGGATAAATTTGTCTGGGCCAGCAATGCATTTACAAATACATCCTGGTATAAGCGCTGGTGGGATTATCTGACACTGTATATCGGAGCTTCCGGGGGAAATGCATTTATTGAAAATAATCAGCTGGTTGCGGATGATGAGGCGGCGATTGAGGTATACCGTTTCTTTGATGAAATGAATAAAAACGGTTATCTCCTTGCCCAGGAGGTAACGGATCCGTTTGAGACAGGAATTGCCCTCTGTACACAGCTTGTTCCGTTTAAGTATAAGGCAATGCATGAGAAGTATCCTAATCTGGGATATAACACAGAATATGTAGTGGCAGCTGCTCCAGTACCGGATGATGTTCCGGTTGAGAATGTAAAGACTATGTCAGACAGTAAAGGTGTTGTGATCTATTCTCAGGTTCCGGAAGAGCAGCAGAAGGCGGCTTATGAGTTTATAAAGTGGGTATACGGGGATGGAGCCCATGACAGCGAATGGATGGATACCACATACCTGCTTCCTGCACAGGATGATCTTTTAAATAATGAGGAGTTTAAGACTCTGTTTGAGGAATCTCCGGAGCTTGTTCCGTTTGCGGAGAACGTAAAGAATGCAGTACCGGCGATTGATAATGCAGATTATGTTGAAACCCATACGGCTCTCGGTGAGCTGGGAATGGTTCCTGTTTTAAATGGTGAAAAGACGCCGGAGGATGCATGGGCTGATGTGAAGGCCGCAATTGAGGGAATTTTACAATAATACTGAGGGAGGAACAGATATGTCAGTGCGGAAACAAATGAAAGGAGCCAAAGGAGTAAAACGGGGTGAAACACGAACGGGATGGCTCCTTATATCGCCGTATGTGGTATTTGGAATGGTATTTTTCCTGATACCGCTCCTGTGGACATTTTATCTGGCATTTACGGACTGGAATCTGATTTCTCCCAAATATGAATTTGTAGGAATCGCAAATTTTATTGAGGCATTAAGTGATCCAAAGGTACACAAGGCATTTTTCACTACATATAAATTTTTCCTACTGTTTGTGCCTGCAGTTTTGATCTGTGCAATGATAGAGGCTCTTGTGATCTATCATATTCCCAGATTTAAAAGTGTATTTATTATTGGATTTTTTCTGCCTTATCTGGCATCGGGAGTTGCTTCTTCTGTAGTTGTCCGGGGGCTTCTGAGCTATGAAAGCCCGGTAAACACCTGGATACGAAATACATTTGGCGTAAATATCAACTGGCTGAACTCTACCATACTGGCCCCCATGGTAATTGCATTGATTATGGTATGGAAATTTTCAGGATATTATGCCCTTATTATAGAATCAGGCCTGGAAAGTATTCCTTTGGATGTATATGAGGCAGCTGATCTGGATGGTGCAGTGGGAATGCAGCGGTTTTTTAAGATTACGCTTCCCCTGTTATATCCTGCATTTTATACGGTTTGTATTTTAGCAACCGGCGTGGTATTCCATATTTTTACAGAGCCATATCTTCTGACTAACGGAGGTCCTAACGGGGCAACGAATACATGGGTACTTCAGATCTATGAAGAAGCATTTAATAAACTGAATACAGGGTATGGATCTGCAATTGCCATTATAGCAGCACTGGTAACATTTTTATCCATTGGTTTGATTAAAAAAATATTAGAGAAATGGGGAGAGAGTAATGCATGGTAAAAAGGTATTCAAAAATATAGTTGTATATACGATTGGAATTGCAATGCTGTGTGTGGCTCTCTACCCATATCTCTATATGGTTTTTAATTCACTGGCTCCATGGGATCAGGTTGATAAGGGATTTATCCCTACAGAATTTACCCTTCGCTCCTATGAATGGCTTATTTTTGGAGATAAGGGCGTAGCGACAAAGCCATGGATTAAAGCATTTTTTAACAGTTTATTCGTTACATTATCATCAACGCTGCTGATGATGCTGTTCGGCATTATGATTGCGTATGCTTTGGCTAAAGTGAAGTTTAAGGGAAGAAAAAAGGTGGATTCCTTTATTATGTTTCAAATGTTTTTCCCCACCATGATTCTTTTGATTCCGCAGTTTCTGGTCGTGAAAAATATGGGAATCTATAATACATATGCAGCAATGATTGTACCAAAGGCGATGAGTCTGTGGGCAGTGTTTCTGTATACGAATTTCTTTAAAGCTCTTCCAGATGAGATTATAGAGGCAGCCAGAATAGACGGGGCGGGAACGTATACCATTATCCGAAAAGTCGTGCTTCCTATGAGCCGGTCTATCACAACGATTATTTTCCTGTTCCTGTTTATGGAGCGTTGGGTAGAGCTTTTGTGGGACATGATTGCAGTGAAAAATATTCAGCTGCAGACCATCAATGTGCTGCTGGCTCAGATGTTTGGCCCTTATCAGTCCTATCCGGGCCCGATGTATGCAGGCACGGTGATTTTGACGATGCCGATTCTGATTTTGTTTATTGTTTTTCGCAAAAACTTCACAAAGGGAATTCAGTTTGTGCTGAAATAAGAGGAGTAGATTATGACACCATTTATCAGAGAACAGTTAAATCCGCTTGTTACACCGGAAATGGTAAAGCCGTCCCGGCCGGATTTTAAGGTAGTATGTACATTTAATGCAGGAGTTGCAGAGTATAAGGACGAAATCCTCCTTCTTCTGCGTGTGGCAGAGAAGCCGGCTGTAGAGGAGGAAAACAATGCTGAATATTTGGCAGTGCCCACATTAGAGGAGCAGGAAGACGGAACCTGGGATACTCAGGTAAAGCAGCTGAAGCTGGATGATCCGAGATATGATTTTTCTGATCCCAGAAAGGTGTATGACAGGGAGAAGGAAACATATGCGTACCTTACCTCTATTTCTCACCTCCGTCTGGCCCGCAGCAGGGACGGAGTGCATTTTACAGTAGATGAAAAACCATTTATCAAGCCGGATCAGGAGTTGGAGGGCTTTGGTACAGAGGATGCGCGTATTACAAAAATCGGAGATACATATTATATCAACTATACCGCTGTTTCATGCAACGGAATCACAACTGCATTAGCGGAAACAAGAGATTTTGTATCAGTGGAGAAAAAAGGCGTTATCTTTGTAACAGAGAACCGTGACGTTACGATTTTTCCGGAGAAAATCAACGGAAAATATTATGCGCTTACACGACCGGTGCCCCGTCAGATCGGTATGGCACAGATGTGGATCGCCCAGTCTCCTGACCTCTACCACTGGGGCGGTCATCAGCTGTTAAAACTTCCCAGATTTCAGTGGGATGGAGCCCGCAATGGAGGAGGCGCGGTTCCGATTCGGACAGAGAAGGGCTGGCTGGTTCTCTATCATGGTGCAGACCGGGAAAGCAACCGCTACTGTATGAACGTGGCTCTGCTGGATCTGGAGCATCCGGAGAAGGTGTTGGCAGTAGGCGGCAAGCCGGTTTTGGAGCCGGAGGAAGAGTATGAAACAAAAGGATTTTATCCCAATGTGGTATTCAGCTGCGGAGCTTTTTTGAGAGATAATGTGATCCATATGTACTACGGAGCGGCAGATCGTGTTATGGCGCTGGCACGGTGTGAGCTTGAGGATGTGTGGAAGTGGCTGAACCTGGAGCAATAAGTATTGTTTTTCGAAAATTAAATGAAAAATGCCGAGTCACAATTAAAAACTGTGGTTCGGTATTTTTTTCCATAAAAATGAATAGACCCCAATTTCCCGTCCATACTCCCACTATCAACATGAAAGGACGTACACAAACAT
>OMEJ01000493.1_pt1 | contig 28315 bp, 24 predicted proteins | sample 1645361 | NCBI WGS metagenome assembly OMEJ01 (sample SAMEA103958156, study PRJEB25191) | human gut metagenome
TCAACACGATATCAAGCGGACGTCCGTTTGGAAGGAACGGCATATCCTCTACCGGAAGTACACGGGAAACAACACCCTTGTTACCGTGACGACCAGCCATCTTATCACCTACAGAAATCTTTCTCTTCTGTGCGATATAGATGCGAACCGCCTGATTCACTCCAGGTGAAAGCTCATCTCCGTTCTCTCTTGTAAATACTTTTGCATCTACAACAATACCATATTCTCCGTGAGGCACTTTCAGGGAAGTATCTCTTACTTCTCTCGCCTTCTCACCAAAGATGGCACGAAGAAGTCTCTCTTCTGCTGTCAGCTCTGTCTCTCCCTTCGGAGTTACTTTACCAACTAAGATATCTCCGGCACGAACCTCGGCACCGATGCGGATGATACCTCTGTCATCCAGATCTTTCAATGCATCATCACCGACACCCGGAATATCACGTGTGATCTCTTCAGGTCCTAATTTCGTGTCACGTGCCTCTGCTTCATATTCTTCAATATGGATTGATGTATACACATCATCCTGTACTAATCTTTCACTCAGTAATACAGCATCCTCGTAGTTGTAACCTTCCCATGTCATGAAACCGATCAGTGGGTTCTTACCAAGAGCCATCTCACCGTTAGATGTCGAAGGACCATCTGCAATCACCTGTCCGGCTTCTACTTTCTCCCCTTTGACAACGATTGGTCTCTGGTTGTAGCAGTTGCTCTGGTTACTACGTAAGAATTTTGTTAATTTATATGTTTTCTTTGTTCCATCATCATGTTTAACAACGATCTCTTTTGAAGTAGAACGCTCGATCACACCAGCCTGCTCTGCCACGATACATACACCAGAGTCTACCGCTGCTGTTGTCTCGATTCCCGTACCGACTACCGGAGCCTCTGTCATCATAAGCGGTACTGCCTGACGCTGCATGTTTGATCCCATAAGTGCACGAGTAGGGTCATCGTTCTCAAGGAAAGGAATCAATGCTGTCGCTACAGAGAATACCATCTTCGGAGATACGTCCATGTAGTCAAACGCTGTTCTTTCATATTCCTGTGTCTCTTCACGGTAACGACCCGCAACATTCTTATGAATGAAGTGTCCTTCTTCATCAAGCGGCTCATTCGCCTGTGCCACATGGTAGTTATCTTCTTCATCCGCTGTCATGTAGACTACTTCATCTGTTACGACAGGATTCTTCGGATCTGCTTTATCAATCTTACGGTATGGCGCTTCAATAAAACCATACTCATTAATTCTCGCATAAGTAGCCAGCGAGTTGATCAGACCGATGTTCGGACCTTCAGGGGTCTCAACCGGACACATTCTTCCATAGTGAGAATAGTGAACGTCACGCACCTCGAATCCAGCTCTGTCTCGCGAAAGACCACCTGGACCAAGTGCAGATAAACGTCTCTTATGTGTCAACTCACCAAGCGGGTTGTTCTGATCCATGAACTGTGACAACTGTGAAGAACCAAAGAATTCTTTTACAGCTGCTGTTACCGGCTTGATATTGATCAATGACTGTGGTGAAACTCCTTCTAAATCCTGAGTTGTCATTCTCTCACGAACCACTCTCTCTAATCTTGACAGACCGATTCTGTACTGGTTCTGAAGCAATTCGCCAACCGCACGGATACGTCTGTTACCTAAGTGGTCGATGTCATCATCTGTTCCCATTCCATATTCCAAATGGATATTGTAGTTAATAGAAGCTAAAATATCTTCTTTTGTAATATGTTTTGGAATCAATTCATGTATATTTTTATGGATCTCTTCTTTTAATTCGTCAATGTCCCCAGCTGTTTCTTCCAATAATCCAGCAAGTACCGGATAGTACACTGCCTCTGTTACGCCAACTTCTTCCGGATCGATATCTACAACTGCTCCTAAATCTACCATCATATTAGAAAGCACTTTGATATTACGTTCCTCACCGTCCACGTCAATCCATACATATGGAACAGCCGCATTCTGGATTGCTGTCGCTTTTTCTCTCGATAATTTCTCACCTTTTTCAGCAATCACTTCACCTGTGATGGCATTCACAACATCCTCTGCCAACACCTGGCCTGTGATACGGTTCTGAAGCGCTAACTTCTTATTGAATTTGTAACGTCCTACTTTTGCAAGATCATAACGTCTTGCATCAAAGAACATACTTGTGATAAGACTCTCTGCGCTGTCCACTGCAAGAGGCTCACCCGGACGAATCTTTTTGTATAACTCTAACAGACCTTCCTGATAATTCTCAGCAACGTCCTTTCCAAAGCTTGCTAAAATCTTAGGTTCCTCACCGAATAATTCTAAGATCTCTGGATTTGTTCCGATACCAAGTGCACGAATCAACACTGTAATCGGTACTTTTCTTGTTCTATCAACACGAACGTAAAATACGTCATTCGAATCTGTCTCATACTCCAGCCATGCACCACGATTCGGGATTACTGTAGAAGAATATAATTCTTTTCCCACCTTATCATGTGCAATCGCATAGTAAATTCCAGGAGAACGAACTAACTGGCTTACGATAACACGCTCGGCACCATTGATAACAAAAGTACCTGTCGCTGTCATAAGCGGAAGATCTCCCATGAAAATCTCGTGCTCGTTAATTTCATCTGTTTCTTTATTATAAAGTCTTACTCTCACTTTCAAAGGTGCCGCGTAAGTCGCATCACGCTCTTTGCATTCTTCAATCGTGTACTTTACATCATCTTCGCATAGTGTAAAATCTACGAACTCAAGGCTCAGATGACCGCTGTAGTCAGAGATTGGTGAAATATCTTCAAATACTTCTTTTAATCCGGCGTCCAAAAACCACTGATAAGAATCTTTCTGAACTTCAATTAAATTCGGCATCTGCAATACTTCTTTTTGCCTTGCATAGCTCATACGCGAACTTTTTCCGTTTGTGATGGGACGAATTCTGTTTTTCTCCATTGACGTTTCACTCCTCGTATATATATTTTTCTGGGTTACATTGCATTCAATAGTCCATACTACTCCACAATAGTGCATCTTTAACCCTATCATAAAAAAACAGGCTTGTCAATCATTTTTTTCAAAAAAATAAAGCGGAAAATCCGCCTTACTTTTTTTCTTCAATTGTGCCATAATACTTGCCATATTTGCCATATTTGCCGTATTTGCCACTATAGTATCCATATCCTTTTCTATCCACTTTATTCAACACAACTCCCAAAATGTTGCATCCACTGCCTTCAATTTTCTTCTTCACATCTTGAATCTGTCTGTACTTCACTTTTCCAGCTTCCACAACGATCACTGCTCCATCACATTCCTTCGCAACAATCGCACCATCAATAACAAGTCCAAGCGGCGCCGTATCTAAAATAATATAGTCATAGACATCTTTCAGCGATTCTATCATCTTATGAAAACGCTCTCCTGATAGCAATTCCGTCGGATTCGGAGTCGTCGGTCCCGCAATGGCAACATGCAGTTTCGAAACATTCGTTGCACAAATCACATCTGCAAGCTGACACTGTCCCGACAGAAAATGAGACATACCATACTTCACATTCTCCATCTCATATCTTGTAATCATCACTGATTTTCTCAAATCCAAATCTATCAATAAAACTTTCTTATTTAACTTGGCAAGAGAACGTGCAAGATTCATAGAAGTCTCTGTCTTACCTTCTCCCGGAATGGTACTTGTCACTACAATTACTTTCTTATCCACACCACAAAACAGCAAGTTCGTTCTAAGCGTCTTCAGCTCCTCTTCTGTTGTATAATCCATTTCTTCTACATTAATATTTACTTTATTCATTCTCTCTCTCCTGTTTTCATGACTTTTTCAGCAGTGCTTGCGGATTGCCGAAAAATAACTCCTGTGCATATTTCTCTCCCATCTTTTTAACCACATAGGAACGACACAATTCTAAATTAGGTGCTCTCCTCTGACTGTCGTGCGCATCACTTCCTATAAAATGGATCTGTTCATTCTTAAGTAACCTTCTGGAAATCATCTTTAGTTTCCAGCCCTGCTCTCCCAAAAGTGCTCCCGCATCCACCTGTATCCATGCTCCGAGTTCGATCAACTCCTCAACCAACGCCTTCTTATCCACCACAGCACGATACCTTTCTACATGTGCGATAATAGGCCTAAATCCTGCTTTCACCAACTCGTAAATCCAGTTTCTGATCTGCACGAAGTTGTGCCTTGATGAAAATTCCACCAGCACAAACTTTCCTCCATTCATCCTGAATCTTTTATTTTCCGTAAACTCTTTTACCATCTCAGAATTCGCATGATACTCGCACCCTAAGTGCACCTTCATATCAATTCCGAGCGTTTCTATCTCTCGCCTGACATAGTCCGCTCTTTTTTTTACAAGTTGCTCAGTTGGCTCAAACATCCCTTTCCGATAATGCGGTGTCATCACAATGTGTCTCACACCACTTTTATACTCCATCAAAAGCAACTCTCTTACATCTTTTTTTGTTCTAGCACCATCATCTACCCCAGGTATGATATGACAGTGCATATCAATCATCTCTGGCATAACCCTTCTCCCACAATTCAGAAAAATCTCTTCTTCCTAGGCCGCCCTAACAAGAAGAGATTCTCAACTCTATACCACTCTTAACAAAACTATTTTACAAATGCTTTCTTTCTCAGCACTGCTGCCCCAAGCACTGCCACGATTACCACAGCGCCAACTGCTGGAACTGCTGTATTCTCTCCTGTCTCCGGTGATGTCACAGCTGATGAAGAAGTATTCTTATCAACTACAAACGCAACCGGTGATAACGAATCGAAAGTTGCTGTGATTGTTCCATTACCCGCTTTAGAAGGATCTACCTGCCAAGCACCATCTGCATAATGAAGTACTGCTACTTTTGTTGTAGACAAAACACCAGGTACTTTGAATGTAATTGTTAATGGAAATTCCACTAAACTTGTATCCCCAACAATTACTACATCACGCACATCAATTACTTCCATACCATCGACATATGCGCTTCCAAGAACTGCTTTTAAAGCGGATACATCTTTGATCTCTTCTGCCAAATGCTTATATTCTTCCGGAAGTGACTGCACATCTATTTCTACTGATCTACCATTCTTATCTACTGCCTGTAGTGCCTCTGTCACAATTCCATCTGTCGAAGGACTGTCTGCTGCGACTGCCTGAAAGCCCATCATTAAAACAAGTGACATTGCTATGATTGCTCCAAATATTTTCTTTTTAAATATCTTCATGTTAATTTCCCTCCATCATATTATCGTTTCCGAACTTACACGATTACAGTATAGCATCATTCTACCGGTTTGTAAAATAGTTTTATCACTAAATCCCGCAATTTTTCATTGTCCACAATGAACTCATCATGCTCTTCTCCCTGTTTTACTTCCCCTGGAACTTTTTCAATCGTCTCCTTCATCTCATAGGATTTCATCCGTTCCATCTCGTCTACTGATAAATCCATTGTAATATATTCCTTAGCTCCTTCCAGCAGTTGGCGATACCAGCCTGTATCCTTCCCCTGCATCTGTCTTGCTAACGCTTCCATAAATTGCGCCTGTCGCTCCATACGCTGTGTATTGCTGCCAGATACATTCACATCCCTGTATCTGACATATTTCTCAGCCTGTTCTCCTGCAAGCACAATGGTCTCCCCTGCTTTGAATGCCGGATCAATATCCGTGTAATCCTCCGGAACTGTAAGCGTCACTCCTCCCATCAGATTTGTTATGTCAGCAATTCCATCCACACCCAGCGCCAAATACGAATCAATCGGAATCTCATACAGCAGTTCCGAAACAGACGTCATCATCATACGGCAGCTCTTCTTCTTGCCATCGCCATAAGCATATTGGAGTGAAATCTGTCCTCGCTCTGTGGAAAGATATTCTCCGTTCATATCATATATATCAATGTCTGTCATCGCATCTCGCGGAATCTGCAGCAATGTCGTCGTCTTATTCTCCCGATCCATGCTCAAAAGAATCAGCGTGTCCGCCTGTCCACCTTGTCCAACCTCTGTCTCTGTCATCTCCTGGGATTTGTCCACACCTATAAAAAGCATGTTCTTCAAATGATAATTATACTCATATCGTTTTCCTTTATACGTAATATAAGACTCACCTTCATACTCTTCTGTATTTTCCTTTGCAGTCTCCTTTGCCGCATATTTTTTCCAAATGCCATATCCAAAAAGTCCAACAAGCAAAACCACTGCTATCACTATCATAATCGCTATTATCTTTTTACGCTTACTCATCAATCTCTACCGCCTCCACAAGAAAACGTTTATCCGGCTGCCCACCAATACAGGTACTCAGTGTGATGATATGGCTGTTCTCATCCACTTCCACTCCGCTTCGGAACTGATTCTTCAAGCTGCGCGATTCACTGAGTGATTCCAGAAATGCTTTTCTGTCACTGATGTTATTATTATCGAAACTGTACATCAAATGCCGATCATCATAGACGACCGCCGCAAAAATCCGATACGTCTTGCACTCATTCTCCGTATAAATCGTAACCGTATCATGCTGTTCAAAAAAATCAGCATCTTCAAATTTGTGTAAATCTTTGAACATGGAACCGTCTTTCATATCATGTCCATATATCACTGTATTAAAATCAGAAAAGTCTTTTGCATTCACTTTTTCTGTGTAAATTGATCCCGGATAGCCTTCCTGACCGTCGATTGTGTGGTTCAGGTAATACGAATCATCGTCCGCACTTTGAACAATCGGATAATTCACATTCGTATCTGGAATCTCAATCCATGCATAAATATCCGGGTTGGTCTCTTTCAATGACGCAAAATCAATTGGAATCTCATCCTCTGCGTCTTCTTCCTGTTTTTTTTCTTCCACTTGCTTTTGTACTTTCTGATACACATCCTCGTTCTTGTCTTTTCTAAAATAGTAGATAGCAATATATGCAACTCCCAAGACACAAACCACAATGCACAGCCAGAACAGTATTTTCCCTACTCTTTTTTTCATTCATATACTCCCTTCTGAAGACATATTTAAAATCCATATACCTTCCCTCGGAAAAGTATATGGATCCCATAATTCTTTAACTAACTCTTTTTCTTCTCTTTTTACGTCTCTCAGGAAATGCCGCTAATGTGTTCACACCTAAATACTTCCTCACATCATCTTCATCCTTCACTGTATCATCCAACATATAGAGTAAGACAATCGCTGCAATGGCTAAAGCCACTCCAATCAGTCCACCCATCATAATATTTTTACTTAGGTTCGGTCTTACAGGCGCCACCGGCTTCACTGCGCTTTCCATCAGATTCGGTTGATCTGTATCCATGACTTTCGCCACCTGCTTTGCAACTACATCCGCCATCGTATTGGCAATGTCCTTTGCCAGTTGTGCATCTTCATTCGTCGCTGTCACTTTCAGCATATGCGATCCCGTCGGATTCTCAATGACAACACTTCCTGCAAGCATCTCAGAAGTCACACCATCTCCAACCTTCTCAGCTGCCTCTTCCAATACCGGACGGCTCTTCGCCAAAAGTAAAAAATCCGCTGTCAACTGCTCACTCAAAGACAGACTGATTCCGCTCCCAGATACATTCGTCGTACTTGATAAAATATAAATTGTCGAGGAAGCCGAATACTGTGGTGTCACAAAAAATTTTGTATATACACCAAGAGCTCCTGCTCCGATAATACCGCATAATACAATCAGCCACCATTTTCTCAACATAACATGTATTATTTCCAGTAAATCAATCTGCCCCTCTTCTTGATTCTCATATTGTTCCTGCATACTATCTCCTCATATGTTCATATTAATCGTTTCTTATTCATTCTAGCACAAAAAACTTTTCAATACAATATGGTAAATTCCAAGGAAAAATCACTTCTTCCGGCGCTTTTTCAGCCATGTTGCAAAATAATACGCCCCAAAACCAATTTCCGCTCCCAGTACATTCCCAAGCATATCATCCACCTCGAACATCCCTATGTGCATCACACCCTGAGTCGTTTCGATCAAAATCGAAATCATAAACGCGGTTAAAACAACTTCTTTATTTTTTTCAAAATGTTTGAAACACAGTGGCAGCATCGCTCCTAACAACACAAACATCAAAACATTCATAATAATTTGAAGCTGTATTTCTACATTCCCTTGTCCAAATGCCTTCACATAAGACTCAAACGGCAAAAAACTTACTTTACGTTCCCCTCCGGGACTTCTTCCGTATAATGTCATGACAAAAATAAATGCAACTTCCAAAGATAGGATCAAACCACATATTAGTGATTTGCACGACTTATCATCATATCTTGTATATCCTTTTTTCATCAGCAGCCAAAAAATCCCTTCCAGCAACAGACCTATGACAAGAATGGGGATCACGCGTTGTATATTGAGTCTTATATATGCCTGCGCATAAATCAGCAATTCTTTCATACGTCTACCTTCTCCTGCAATTTATCCCCAATCAACAGGAGTAAAAATTCTTCAATCGATTCCATCTCCCGCCCTATCTCCACCGTCTCCCATATTAAATTGATCGCCTCTCGTAAACTAAGTATTTTTCCCATTTGGATTTTCCTTCTCTCTTCGTACATTCCAAAACTGTTCTATAAAAATAATTTTAGCAAATTCTTCCTCATATAACCAGCCTTATTTTTATTCTAACCACTATAGAATTCCTCTGTCTTTTCTCTGAATATTTGCCTGAATTGGCATTGACTTGTTTCTTCCAAGCAGCTTCGACCAGAATGGCTTAAGCTGCTTAAGATTTGATCCGGCTTAACCGAAAATAGATTTTACAATGAAATTTTCTCTTCAAACTCTTCCAACGATTTTGATTGAAATGCCAGCTGTGTCCATTGCTTCAACACTTCAAAGTCTTCTTCCTTCTCAATGCGCTCACACAGCGACTCCTGAACCGTTCCAAGATTTTTCAAATACAAAAGTAATGTGCTTTTCGCATTTTCAAGTCGCAATGCAAGACCTTCTGCACGTCCTTCCGCAATGCCCTCTGCGCGTCCTTCTGCGCGTTCGTCTCTCAACATCTCTTCAAAAATCATAAAGCGTTCCTCCATCTCCCGGTTTGATTTGACCTCGTGAATAAATTTCTGAAGTCTCTCCACATATGAATCATGGTATTCTCTCTCACTTCCATCAATAGCATCTCATATGTAAGGAATTATGTATGTCAAAAATTCCTTTTATCCATTATCACTAATACTATGATCTCTCTCCATACGCAGAACATAAAAGATTCCCTTCTCTCTATATCCAAAACATCTTTTGGGATTTACACAACGAAATTTATCTATTTGTTTATCTGAATATTCACTTGTCAAAAACCAGTTTTTGCCTTTAGAAGACGGTAAATACTTCTTATATACCAATGCTTTGTCCTGAAACACCGCATTCCAATCCTCCAATTGCACAAACTTGTCAAATGTTCGAATGCAATCGTAAACCTCATCCTTTTCAAAATCGTCAAATCCATATTCTCTTTCTAATCTTGAAAAGTTCAATCTTGTTGCATCATACCTACAACTCAAATAATTATAAATATCAATGTCTTCATTTTCCCATAACCACTCATTAAAATGCTTCATTGAGGATACGGAAAACACATCTAACATATCTCTTTCATTCTTTATGATATTTAAATTTTTATCAGTAAATTTTTCAAGCGGAAACGAAAACAGAACTCCCCTTGCTTCTGCTGCCTCAGCAATCGATGTCCCTGATACATCCAAGTCACTCCATTGATATATTGCACTCAAATCCTGCCCTATTTCTTCTAAAGCCCAAAACGGCGGAGAATCTGTAGTTGATAGTAAAAGAGATTTTAAACGTCTTGCTATATCGCTCTTTTCTCCTCTCAAATCATTCCATGTCTTATCTGGCGTGATTTTTCGTTCATAAAAATCAGAAGATTTATATATTTTTTCTCCTTGTTCATTTACATACTTTAAACATTTGATCATCGATTTTATTTCACAAAAAAACTTATTAAAATTTTCAAATTGTCCTTCTAATGATAATTCATTTAAGTATACTCTATTCATCATGTACCCCAATTATATCCACTCTGACTTGTACCTTTTATAATCCAAGCAAATCATCCAAGTCTTCATCAAATTGATCAAAAAAACCCTTCTCGTAATTTTTAATAATCCCATTTTCATCTATTTTTATGAAAACTGGTCTGCTCAAATAATGCTCATCTAATTTAAAGAAATATACCCTTTCCTGCTCTGCTGAAATTCTTTTCTGCTTCATACTTTTTCTCAACCCATTAAAAATATGATCGCTATGTGTTTCTACAATAATCTGCAAACCTCTTGCTGCTAAAAAACTAAGAAATTCCAATAACTTCGACTGTGCTCCCGGATGCAGATGAATTTCAGGATTTTCAATGATAAAAAGACTTCCCTTTTTACAGGATAAGGCCGAAACAATTACACTTGCAATATAACTTACACCCGTTCCGACATGACTTGGTTTCACTTCCCTACTTCCATTTCGTTTTCTACTATAGGAAACTCTCACCACTTCTGTACCCAAAACACGTTCTGCTGTCACCTGATATCCCATAATATAATCCAACCAATAGTCTACTTGACTCCCCAAGTTCACGCCCACTTTTGGATATTGAAAATCTGGTTCACATAATGGATCCCATTTATTTTGACTAAGATAATCAAATGCATACTGCCCGCGAGTTCCAATCCTATATTCATCTGCTAAATTCTGTAAATAAACGTCTGCTACTCCCATTCTTTCTGCGGATAAATATATAAAGTCCCATTTTGAAATCGCTTCCATATTTTCTGAACTAAATTCTCGGTCTGCATGCAACTCCAATTGACATTTTTCTTTTGTCTCTTCTATCTCTACACTGACTTCCACTTTTTTAGCATTTGTAACTGTATTTTTTACATCTTGAATTAATCCTAACTGAATATACTTACCGTTTAACGGATTCTGCACATTTTCTTTCTGCTGCATCAAAAGCAAAATAGCCTGTATCATCGATGATTTACCAGCTGAATTTATTCCCGTAAATAAGTTCAAATTTTTTAAAGTAAGTTCCTCACATTCAAAACATTTAAACCCCTGCACTCTTATTTTTGCTAACATCTACAATCTCCTTATACTTATCTATTACCTTTTGAAAACGTTTCATCACACGCGATGAGCTATCTACAGTATACTGTAAACTTGCTAAATATTCTTTATCACATAGTAACTCATCTACACCTTTTTTCATCAAACCAGCATCAGATTCTTTTCTGAATAACGTATAATAATAGAATAGTGTCTCAAACAAAGTCATACTAATTGGTCTTCTACTTTTACCTTGAGACGGAATCCTAAAACCATCTTCTCCCATACACTCATACGCTCTCTGCATTGTTTGATCAAACAATTTTTCTAATACCTGCAATCTCTCCCCAGACATACTATTAAAAAACTGCATTCCTATTCCGAGAAATTCTTCCATATCACTTCGATATTCTACTTTTTCATTGTTTAAATTTACCATCTCTCCCTGATATAATAAATAAAAACACAACGCCCGAAGAATAATATACTTATCTTTCATATGTTTTGACGAAATCGAATTTCCTGTCGCCTTCTTAAAACTTGACATTTCCGAAAGTCTATTTAGTAGCTTTGTTGCATTTCCCTGATATAATGCATTCCTCATTTCCTGCTTATTAAGTGGTGTTCCCCCTCGATTTACTCTATCAAAAATATCAAATCTCACTCTATCTTTTGTTGGATATTTTATAATTTGTACTGCGAGCTGCGTGTCCTCAATCATAGTTACATATCTAGAATACTTTATATTTTTATCCATTTCCTGTATATTCATACCATTAATTTGTTTTAATATCTTCAAATCCCTTAACCGGAAGGCATTATTTAAAAATTCAAAAAATGTTGTAAGCCTTTGACGTCCGTCAACTACGATTAATCTCCCATCTATATTTTCTGCTAAATAAATTAGTGGAAGAGGAATTCCCATAATAACAGATTCAATTAATTCTGACTTTTGCTTATACGTCCATACATCCAATCTTTGAAAATCCGGATCAACACATATCATTCCTCTATCATATCGTCTTTTTAATTCAAAAATAGAAAACCTGGCAGACTCAATTTTTATACTCAGGTCAGGATAGTCTTCCGTTACATCATCTTCTTCTACATACTCCTTTTCTACTTCCATCGTATTATAATCTTCTAAATCAACTACTTCTTTTTTATCTTCACTCATTGGTTTTCCCTCTTCATCAAACATGACTCTATAATAATTTCCTAATTATAACATTTATGCCACTCTAATGAGAGCGGCACATTTTCTTCCTGTCTATATTATAACTGAAGCTATAAATTTTTACAATAACTGTTCTACTCGAAGGATAGCTTTTTTTATTTCTTTCAAAAAAGTCCTTTTAGTATAGAATTCCTCTGCTTTTTCTCTGAATATTTGCCTGAATCGGCATTGACTTGTTTCTTCCCAAGCAGCCCCGGCCAGAATAGCTAAAGCTGCTTACGATTAGAGCCGGCTTAACCGGAAATAGATTTTACAATGAAATTTTTTCTTCAAACTCTTCTAAAGATTTCGATTGGAACGCAATCTGCGTCCATCTCTTCAACACTTCCAGCTCTTGTTGGCTTTGAATCCGATCAGAAAGCGCTTTCGAAACTGTTCCAAGATTTTTCAAATACAAAAGTAATGTTTCTTTACTTTCTTCCGTACGTCCTTCTGCACGTCCTTCTGCAATGCCCTCTGCGCGTCCTTCCGCACGTTCATCTCTCAACATCTCTTCAAAAACCATAAAGCGTTCCTCCATCTCTCGGTTTGATTTGACTTCACGAATAAACTTCTGAAGTCTCTCCACATATGAATCGTGGAATTCTCTCTCACTTCCATCAACATCCTCCCGTATGTAATGCAGAAGTGTTACCAGTTCTTTCGGAACCTCGCCTTCATTCTTTCCATGTGTATTTAAAAATACAACGGTTCTCCCATCCTCAAACTCCGCTTCGGCAGACTCTTCGCATTTCATCCGTAAAGTATAGCGATACTTCCCTTCTCCAATAGGATCAAAATCGCAAATGAATATCACATATGTATTCGGAAGTTCCGCATAATCCTCTCCTGCCAGTAACATCTCCATGTCCAGCTGGCTTTGGTAATAACGACTCCGCTTTCCTAGTGCCGGCTTTTTCTGTACCTGCATCTCTACATTATAGCGTGTCTGATTTTCATCTTTCGCATACACATCGAGCCGCACTCCTTTGTACTCCGGATGATAGACAATGCTCTTTTCTTTGCTGATTTCCACATGATCGATTGGAATCTGCAACACTCTTTCTAAAAGTCCCTTGCAGTTCTCCTCGTCCATCATCACTGCGCCAAACATGAAATTATCTTTGATTGTGAGTTCCTTCAACTGTTTTTTTCTTCTCATATGACTCCTCCATACTCAGAGGAATTCTATGAGATGATTGTAGCAGATTGGAACTTAGATAACTAGCTTTAATTTTATTTCTTTCAAAAAAATTATAATAGCTAAAGCTGCTTAAGATTTGATCCGACTTTACTGGAAATAGATTTTACAATGAAATTTTTTCTTCAAACTCTTCTAAAGATTTCGATTGGAACGCAATCTGCGTCCATCTCTTCAACACTTCCAGCTCTTGTTGGCTTTGAATCCGATCAGAAAGCGCTTTCGAAACTGTTCCAAGATTTTTCAAATACAAAAGTAATGTTTCTTTACTTTCTTCCGTACGTCCTTCTGCACGTCCTTCTGCAATGCCCTCTGCGCGTCCTTCCGCACGTTCATCTCTCAACATCTCTTCAAAAACCATAAAGCGTTCCTCCATCTCTCGGTTTGATTTGACTTCACGAATAAATTTCTGAAGCCTCTCCACATATGAATCATGGTATTCTCTCTCACTTCCATCAACATCTTCTCGTATGTAATGCAGAAGTGTTACCAGTTCTTTCGGAACCTCGCTTTCATTCTGTCCATGCGTATTTAAAAATACGACGGTTCTCCCATCCTCTAAATTCATCTCCGGCAGTTCCTCGCATTTTGCCCGAAAGGTATAACGATATTTGTTTTCTCCTATCGGATCAAAATCACAGATGAAGATGACGTAAGTATTCGGAAGTTCCGCGTAATCCTCTCCCGCCAGCAGCATTTCCATGTCCATTTGGCTCTGGTAATAACGACTTCTCTTTCCAAGATCCGGCTTTTTCTGCACCTGCATCTCTACATTGTAGCGTGTCTGATTTTCATCTTTCGCATACACATCAAGCCGTACGCCTTTGTACTCCGGATGATAAACAATGCTCTTTTCTCTGCTGATTTCTACATGGTCGATTGGAATCTGCAATACTCGCTCCAAAAGCCCCTTGCAGTTCTCCTCGTCCATCATGACTGCTCCAAACATGAAATTATCTTTGATCGTGAGTTCCTTTAACTGTTTTTTTCTTCCCATATGACTCCTCCATATGCAGAGGAATTCTATGAGATGATTGTAGCAAATTCATGACCTTATAGCAATGACATTTTCTCTTCAAACTCTTCTAAAGATTTCGATTGGAACGCAATCTGCGTCCATCTCTTCAACACTTCCAGCTCTTGTTGGCTTTGAATCCGATCAGAAAGCGCTTTCGAAACTGTTCCAAGATTTTTCAAATACAAAAGTAATGTTTCTTTACTTTCTTCCGTACGTCCTTCTGCACGTCCTTCTGCAATGCCCTCTGCGCGTCCTTCCGCACGTTCATCTCTCAACATCTCTTCAAAAACCATAAAGCGTTCCTCCATCTCTCGGTTTGATTTGACTTCACGAATAAATTTCTGAAGCCTCTCCACATATGAATCATGGTATTCTCTCTCACTTCCATCAACATCTTCTCGTATGTAATGCAGAAGTGTTACCAGTTCTTCCGGAACTTCACTTTCATTCTTTCCATGTGTACTCAAAAATATAATTGTTCGACCGTCCTCCAAATTCACTTCTGAAGATTCCCTACATGCAATTTGAAATGTATACTGATATTTCTCTTCTCCAAACGGATCAAAATCACAGATAAATATCACATATGTATTCGGAAGTTCAGCATAATCCTCCCCTGCCAGCAGCAGCTCCATGTCCATTTGGCTCTGATAATAACGACTTCGTTTCCCAAGTGCCGGCTTTTTCTGCACCTGCATCTCTACATTGTAACGAGTTTGATTTTCATCTTTCGCATACACATCGAGCCGCACACCTTTGTATTCTGGATGATAGACGATACTCTTTTCCTTGCTGATTTCTACATGATCAATTGGAATCTGTAATACTCTCTCTAAAAGTCCCTTGCAGTTCTCCTCATCCATCATGACTGCACCAAACATGAAATTATCTTTGATTGTGAGTTCCTTTAACTGTTTTTTTCTTCTCATATGACTCCTCCATACGCAGAGGAATTCTATGAGATGATTGTAACAGATTGGCGTCCATATAACTAGTCCTATTTTATATATTGAGATTTTTAAATATAATCACACAAATCTCCGTTCTGCATGATATTCCATACCATCTTTTCTTTCTGCGAAACCTTTGCCCCTTGGAAAAGACACAAATCCCGGCTGTTTACCATTTCCACGTCCCTCACTATAATATGTGTCTAGAATTCCCTTCAAAAGAAATTGCAAACCAATGTATTCCTCTTCCTTTTCATGTTCATACATTTGGTATTCTGCACAGCAAGAATTCTCTTTATGAACTCTGTGAATCGTCCATCTTTGGAGATTTCCAACAAAACCAGGCATTTCATCATAATATATTGATTCATCAGAAAACACTTTCTCAATACTATTCGTCACATTTGAAAAACAAGTATTTGATTTTCCAATGTCATCATCCATACCAACTAACGCCAAAAACGGGCCTTTTCTACCTTGAAACGCACAAAGCTCTCCAGCTTTTTTTAACATCGCAATTTCATGGGTTAAGTCTTTCTTTCTTAGTGTTTTTTTCACAGATATAATTCCCAAAACCCCTTCTGGCAGAACTACCGCAGTATCTCCAAATCTTTGATAAACAGGATAATTTGCCGAATCATAAATAATTAAATCCAACTGAGACGAGTGAATATCTTCATCTTTTTTTCTCAATTTACTAGAAAACCCACTATGAATACCTGCCCTAAGAATAAATCCATTCAACACCTCTATGTTAGATGGCAAAAACTTTTTTAAAGTTTCTTTTAAAATGCTTTCCACATATCTGCCATCCTCTCCTGGATGTGCTGAACCACCTCCACTTTTAGCCGGTATTAGTGTTTCAAACTGTCGATAAGCTTCTAAAACTGCACTCATTTCTACTGTCCAATACTCTCTCAAACGTTCGCCACCCATATTATCCCTCCAATGTCTGTAGCTTTTCCAAAACCATCTCAATGCGTCGTACCAATTTCTGAACATCTCGAACTTGTCTCTTTGTAGTATCACCTATCCGCAACACAGATATCAGCCAAGAACGCCAACCACTCAAGTAATAAATCAACTCCTGAATATTTTTGAATGTTTTCTTTCCTTTTCTATCCAACAATCCCAGTGCATTAATATCTCGTAAAGTATCTGAAAAATCACTAAATTTTCTTTTATCTAGCATGTATTGTTCTTTTTTCTTGTTTTTAAATACATATAAAATTTTCTTTAGATTCCTCAATTTTTTTCTAGACAAATGTAAATTATCACCAAGTACATAACCATTCAATGAAATTTCTTCTTGACTTATAATTGTTTTCTGTTTATTTATTTCAAAATCGTTATCCTTCATAATTTTCGAAATCATGTGATAAAAATACATATTATTATCAAAATCAAAAAAATTCGAACTAAAGAGCATATCATCCGCATATCTTGTATAGCAAATTCTACACATCTGATTGTCTCTACCTCGATTCCTTTTCATTTCATATTCATCAATCTTCTGACAATACTTTACTATTCGCTGATCAGCTCTCCTAAAAGCAATATTAGATATCACAGGAGAAGTGATAGCTCCCTGCGGTAGTCGTCCATACAAAGTACACAATTCATATACATCCTCAAGCGCGTCTTTATCTATGATATATTCCGCAAGACTTTGCATAATTAACTCCTCTGAAAAAGAGCCAAAAAAATCTTTAATATCAATACGCATAAAATAACGATTTCCAATATGCGGTTCCAGAAATGTCTGATAATCTTGTCCCATGGCAAAGCCTTTCGCATGAATAGAAACTGGAATTTTACTTAAAAACCTTTTATATAATTGCTTCTGCATTTGAATAAGCCTAGGCTCTAACATATCCTTTTTCAATCCACAGATTATCCGAACTCCGCCTTTTTTAGGGATTGTGAAACTTTCATAATATAGTACTTTATTTCTAATTATTTTCTTAACGTCTTCTTTTTGGCTCTCCAAAATCTTTTCCAAAAGAAAGTTATACTTGTAAATCTTCATAAACTATCCTTCTTTAGTAATAAGGCAAGCACTCACCTAAAAATTCCTGAAAGGGAAATATCCACCCTTTTCTTTTTTGAGGAATACTGTGATAAAAATTATCACTTAATTCAATCAGACTCCTCTTTTCCATGGTTTTAACAGCTTTCCACACTGTCTCATGGATTTGTGCTAAATCGATTCACACAAAATTACTGCTTGCCTAGTGTTAATCATATCATTATTTATTCATAAAGTCATCTCTGTTTTTCTCAATTTCTATCTTTCTTAAAAATTCATAGAGTTCTTTAAAGTCCTGTTGAAAGCTCACCATAAACTTTTCCTTTATATCCTTTTGCCCAATCCAGTGGCAAAATACCCTAAATCCATTCGGTGTATCATATCCAATTCCAATCGTTTCCAAAAAATAATATTCTATCCAACGACTAACCCAACCACTTGTTTTATGAACACTCCCTAAATTATATAAAATATCCGGATAAATCCGTGGATTCTTCTTGCTAATTTGCTTCTTTGTCAAAAGAAAATCACTCTTCCCATCAAACACTAAACGCACATAATTTAAACGTTCATTCTTCCTCCTTGTATCCAGATACCCTGATACATCTTTCAACTTCTTTGGGATTACTTTTGTTTTTGTTGCAAATTCCTCAAACATCTCTAAATTTTCTTCTGTTATCAATGCTCCTTCAATCGTAGTCTTCCACACAAAGTAATGGTAATTTCCACAGTATATACGAATACTTTTCAAAAGTTCCTTATAATTTGAATCTTCGCAACTATACAATGGAAGATTATACCAAAAACGACACTTATTACACATCTTCTCAATTCTTTTTCGCAAATACAAAGTGTTTTTTCTTTTCTTTCCGTAATAATATCCTTCTTTTTCTTTGTTCCAGTCTTTCGGCACTTTTAATTGGAAACGATTACCATTCTTCCATATCAACAGTTTATCCATATCAATCAATGAAATACATGGAGTTTGATAATTCCGCCTATTGGGAGCTACTAGATTTGAAATAGTCTGATTACTCATTCCCTTTACAATTTCCAAATTTTTCAGATATGGAAAAATTTCTTTTAAGTACTTATTTTTAAGCAACTCCAATTCCGTTTCACCTTCAACATTTATCAACATTTTTGAAAAACAAGTATTCGTATAGCTTTCCGAAATAACTACTCGTTCTCTAAATTCATGCTTAGATAAATTCTTCACTCTCTTTGCTTTTGAATAGTGTTTCTTCAAAGCAATATGGTATATCATACAATCCAAATCTTCTTCCAAAATATCTTTCACACACCTAGAAGAATGGGTTGATAAGAAGACTTGTACTTCTTGCGAAGTTGCGAGAATTCGATCCATCAACGCATCCACCATTACATTGTGCAAACTGATTTCCGGCTCGTCTAATATCACAATTGGCTCTTTCAGCTTATAGTGTTTGATCAAATTTAAAATTTCTATCAAGAATAAAATATAATTAAAAGCATTTGTCCCATTGGAGTATTCTTTTAAATTCCGCTCACCATACTGAAACATCTGTCCTCCCAAAATAATCTCTGAAGTAATCTTTCCAAGTTCCCCCGGTGTAAGCTGCCTAACATTAATCTTCCTATCTTCCAAAATTTTTTCCAACTGCCGAATCTTCATTGCTGTTCCGGAGTCAAATTCTTTTACCATCTCTGAAATATTGTTTTGCAAAATATCCGACTCCTCGTTTCGAAACTTTAACAGATCTCCAATCAAATTCCACAAATTTGTCCAATCTGTAAGCTCAATCTGCCTTGCATCTACAAAATACAAAGGAAATACTGCCTCAATAATCTGCCTAGTATTATAGGGTACATTCCATACTATCGGTCTATCTTTCCGTTTTCTTAATTCAAGTACGATTTCATCATTCCGTGAAATTCCCTGAATCTTTGTATAAAACTTAAAATATCCCTCATTCTCTTTTCCACAATTTTGATTATGATTTGCAATCTTTAAAATATTTTTCAAATCATATGTAATACGTATACTAATTTCATTTCGAAAAGAATTATGTGTATCAAAAATTCCTTTTTCATCCCATTCTTTGATCAGGTTTTTATAAAAATAATTCAGTGCGAATAAAATATTAGACTTTCCACTTCCATTCTCTCCAATCAAGGTAACAATCTGCCCCGCATCAATATCCATATGAGCAATCGAACGATATCCATTGATTTCCAATCTTTTAAGTCCCATCAGTTCCTCCGTTAATTATATCTAGCAAGTACTCTTTATTCCATGTTATCCATAGTACCTCTGAACAATTTTAATTTATATTCTGTAAAATTCCTTGTATCACTGTAAATACTGTACTTCCTATTGTCGCAATGTTAGCCGTATCACTTAATACAATTCTAAGCTTTTCTGCAAACTTTTTAGAATCATCTTTTACATTCACTAAATCAGTTCTAATATCGTCTACATCTTTTAATAAATTTAATATTTCTTCTATTTCAGATTTTGATAAACTTTTTTCAATCCTTTCATCTCCCATAATTACTTTCTCTATGTTTCCATTAGGTGCCACTATAGGACCATTAAAAGTACAATTACTAAACATTGGAACTCCTTTCTCATCATCATTATATCCATATTTCATCAAAACTTCGTTCACTTTAAAAACACCAATTCCCCTCTTATATCCCTCCTTGATATTTTTATCTTTCATTTCTATTAACATATTATAGGATAACCACTGTTTTTTATCTTCTTTTTCATATTCTACCTCTATTTCTATACCTAATTTGTTATCTTCAACTTCTTTATCTTTATCTTTTTCTTGTATTCCTTTTATTTCTCTTATAATTTTTCTAATATTAGTTATTACTTCATGTATTTGCCAACATAGCTTTTCTGTCTTTTCCGAAAAAACTATTATATACATATATTTATCTTCAACTTTAATATAGCCCACATCACCTTCATCTTCCAACTCAAAATACATTTCATAATAGGAAATTTCTATTGCCCTCTCGTAAAAATTTATCATAAATTTTTGTAAAACATATAGCGCATCATAATTATATCGAATACGAACCCTAAGTTGTTTAATATCTTGTTTTTCTGTTATAACAATTTTTCTTTTTTTCAGAAGAAACGGAACAAATATTATCTCGTCTGATATTTCAATAATTTTTCTTTTCGCCAAAAAGCGCAAAACGAGTTCTACTTGATCTTTTTTCTTATTGTAAGGTAAACGCAAAATAGCGAGTACCTTGACATTTTTAGGCGGCTGCTTTGCAGCCACCGATATTTAAGCTTTACGGATCCCTGCCGGAAGTTTTTCTGACCAGGGCAGAAGATCTTCCAGAAAAGAACAATCCTTATCATTCATGTGTTTCGGAATCTCTTCCAGGAGATGCTGCACATAATCAAAAGGTTTCAGATTATTGGCTTTTGCAGTTTCTACAATACTGTAAATGATTGCGGAAGATTTGGCTCCATGGATCGTATCGATCATCTGCCAGTTCTTCTTTCCGATACAGAAACCCCGGATTGCCCTTTCGGATGCATTATTATCAATCGGAACATCTCCATCTGTGAGAAATACCCGGAGATATTTTTCCTGATTCAGTGCATAGCCAACAGCGTCACCAAATTTATCCTTCTTGGACACATTTATAGTTTTTAGGTACGCAAAAAACGCATCCACAAGTGGTTTGATAACCGCCTGCCGTTGCTTAAGCCGTTCATCAGAAGAAAGGTCATTCAGTTTCCCTTCTTCCCGATAGATCGCCTGAATCTGTTTCATCAGAAGAAATGCATTGGATTCCTTTTGATAGGATTTTGGGATCAGCTTTAAGGCTTCATCAAATCTGCGGCGACAGTGCACCCAGCATCCAGCTATGGTCAGTTCTTCCAACTCTTTTTCTAAAGTATGGTAGACCTGGTAACCGTCTGTTACACAGATGCCGTCGTACCCTTTTAGGAATTCCCGTGGATGGGATGCATTTCTCGTTTGCTGGTATTCATACAGGACAATCTGCTGTTTTTGATACAAATGTCCGGAACGGTATACCCACATCCAGCTTTTGCTCCCGGCTCCTCGTCCGTCATGGTTTACAAGCACCGGCGTCTCGTCTGCCTGGATGACGTGGTAGAAATACAATTCTTTATGAAGATAATCATAAAGGATTGATAGATATTCCTCTGCCAAACGTATGCACCAGTTTGCCATGTTCTGCCTTGTGATTTGCAGATCATAACGCTGGAATTCCTGCTCCAATCGATAGAGAGGAACTGCATTCACATATTTTCCATTGATGATCGCAGCCCCCAGAGATGGTGATACCAGACTCCCATGCAGTAACGCCTTTGGATGGTCTGCTTTCACCATGTGTTCATCTGTTTTGCTGGCATACACACCGATGTGATGTTCTTCCACTTCTACCTTCGCAGGTACGAAATGATATTTTCTGGAAATGGCATCCGGTAACTGCTTCCATCCCCTGACACCGAATTCCGCTTCCAATTCCTCTTCGGACAGATAATGGTCGATCCGTCTGACCGGAAGCCCGGAAAGATCAGCCTCTTTCTTTCCTTTACGCTTCGGCTGCTTTGGAGACTTCAGTTCCAGATCCTCAGGCTCTGCCGCATTAAGATCACAGATAGCTTCCGCTTCATTGAAAAAGATAATCGTTCCGTCTATTTCACGAAAACAGATCTGGCTAGTATCTTCCATTTTTTCAGAAGACCTGCCAAAACGGTTCTGCTTACCAAGGATCACCTGTTCCATCAGGAGCTGTATTTTTTCATTCGATGCGTGAAGTTCCTTTGTTATGGCTTCCAATTGCTCCTGCTGTTGTAAAAGAAGCTGGATAAGAAACGACTTATCAACACTATTTAATTGTTCCTCCGTATACTTAACTGCCATAACTAAACCTCACTTTCCTGAGTGCTATTATAGCAGAACCAACGGTTTTTGGCTATTTTTGAATTCTGTCACCTTCGTCATTTTGACGGTGGATAACAGTCATGAATACCTGAAAATAAAAGCCTGAATTTCAGATATTTATGACTGTTATCCACAATCTGAAAAGTTTTGGAATCCGGAGTATATAGAAATTCACAGAAAACTTTCAGGATGTGAATAACTTTAAATTTTATATCGCACAGGATAACCTGACATGGATGAAAATGATTTTATTTTCTGCGTTTTGCACAAATCACAAGGAGAATTCAGGATCAGGAACTTCTTCTATTGGATGTCTGGCAACGATTTCCAGACCCTGCATCAACATTCGATACTGGTCTGTGCTGATCTCCAGCGCTTCCTCCTGTGTGCGAGGCCATCGGAAGTTCCCGTTTTCAATCCGCTTGTACAGAAGGAGAAATCCGTCTCCTTCCCAGATAAGTCCTTTTATGCGATCTGTGCGTTTGCCACAAAATAAGAATAATGTATTCTTATCGTAAGGATCCAACTGGAACTGAAAACGTATAATCCTGGCTAAGCCATCAATTCCTCTGCGCAGATCTGTAAATCCGGTCGCCAGATACACTTTTTTGAACCCAGATCCATCATTGAGCATTGCTGATCACTCCCAAAAGTGTTTTTAGAAATGAGGCAGATGCCTGTTCCGTGATTTCCAAAGTAAGGTGGTTTCTACCTCTGATCACTGCAGCGATTTTATGCTCCGATGTCATATTTACCGGATGGATTGCAGGAGAAGGAACTTCTACAAATGTTTGTGTCTGCTCCGCAGTTTCCAGGTAAGCCTCACGGACTTTTCGGAGTCTCCAGTAATAACTCGCTTTTGTAATGTCGTGCAGCTGACACCATTCATCGATCTTCATTCCTTGCGGACGGTTTTGACAGTCTCTGATCAGATCAGCCCATTCACTCAGACGGGTTTGCTGTGCAACTAAACTTGTGTGAGATTTCATGACTCACCTCCTGTGATAAAGTCTAAAAAGTTGAGTACTAAACTATTTGGACTTTGTAGTGATGAGTCTATTATCTCACATCGGATGATTTTGAACAGGTACTTGCTATTTTGCGTTTACATTGTAAGCACTCTTTTCTTCTATTCTATCATAGAATTCTTCTAAAAAAATTTCTCCATTTTCATTCACTTTGCAGGAGCAAAGTACGCCAAGAATCCCAACCACCCATTCAATATCCAAAAAAATATAGCGCCCTTGTTTCCATACTTTACCAATATCATTTATCCACTTTAAAATTTCCTCAGCATTTTCTTGATTATCACCAAATATTTTTTTATACAACTTACAATAATCATCCTTCGTTATGAATTCATAATCAATTCGAGATATTCCCTCTAAAAGTTCATACCTTTTTCCTAAATTACATATCTTACTATTTTTCATTTCTTCTTTTATAACACTATACAAATCTTTTTCAAAGTCCTCAAAATTATCTTTGAAATTTTTTGATTCTGGTCTAGCTGCTATTTTTCTTATACTATATATTTGTGGGTACATGGTCATTATAGATGTCTCATCAAATGTAAATCTTTCATTAGCATCCATTTTATTAATAACCAAAAGAATCCTTTTAGAATCGACATATGGAAAAATCAAATCAAGCCAAAATCTCGCTCTTTCTTCTGCCCTAATCTCCTCCCTTGCATTAATTACAACAACAAATATTGCTCCGTGAGTCAAAAATAATTGTTGCCAAAAATTTCTAATCACCTGACTCCCCAAATCCCATATATTTAGACATACTTCTTTTCCCTCTATCTCTTTTATCAATGGAATAATATCTATTTCTTTCGTTACTTTCGGAATACTTCTCTTATCTTTTCCTAGCCGATTTATAATAGTTGTTTTTCCTCCTCCTCCATCTCCTAAAAATACCACTTTTTGATAAAACTCTGTAGTATTTGCAAATCTATTATAATATTTAATTATATCTCTTCTAGATTCTTTAAAAATTTTCACATCTGTTTGAATACTTTTTGTATTATATAAAAAAATTCCTTTTCTATCATTTTCCTTGGGTTTTTCTTCTACAAAAAATTCCATTCCTAAATTTAAGATTTCTTTTGGAATACTTTTTAATTCTATATCCGATAAGTTCAACTTTTTGAGCATTGGCAAACTAAAAAGAGTCTTAGGAATTTGCTTTATTCGCGTCGCCTCTATATCTAACTCTTCTAGTGCCTCTAATCCTTCTATTTCCTTTTCATCTGGCAACATCTCTAAATCAGACTGTCGCAAATCTAATTTTTTAAGTGATTTTAAATTTTTTATACTAGATGGCAATTTTTTAATTTTCCAATATGTTAAAATCAAAATTTCTAAATTTTCCAACCCTCCAATTTCCTCTGGAAGTTCCTTAAATTCATTTGGTCCTGTCATATCTAATTTTTTTAATTTCTTTAACATTCCAATCTCCTTTGGTATTGTTTGCATACTAATGACCCCATGAAGACTCAATGTTTCTAGCTGTTCCAGCTCGCCAATTTTTTTAGAGAGCTCATTTATTTGTGTATCCTCTAAGCAGATGTTCTTTAATGTTTTTATTCCATACAATTCTTCTGGTAATGATCTTAATTCTTTTGTTGCCGTTACATCAAAAACTTCTAACTTCTGTAATTTTCCAATTTCTTTTGGCAAACATTTCAGCAATCGCATTCTTGTCAATTTCAAAGTTTTTAAATTTTTTAATTTTCCAATTCTTGAATCTAATTTTTCAAATTTTGTTTCATTCAAATTTAAATATTCAAGCATCTCTAAATCATAAAAAGAATCCGGAAATTCAACAATATTTGTAAACTGTAAGCTAAGATACTTCAATTGTTTTAATTTTCCAATATTCTTTGGCAATTTGCTAATATGTACATGACTCAAAATTATACGCTGCAAACATATCCATTCGCATATGCACTCTGGAAGTTCATAAATAAACATATTATTGGATAAATCTAATTTTGTAATTTGCTCATCTACTGCATTCCTAATATCAATTTTTTCTAATTTCCCAAGTTCAATTTTCTCAATAATTTTTTCTACTGTTATTTCACTCATAAATACTTTCCTCAATAAACTATTTGTGAAAATGTGAATATTGCACTATCGTTGATATATATGTATTTCTATTTCAAAAACAATATATACAAAAGGCTGCCTTGCACATGCAAGACAACCTCCCAGCTGTTTCTTAACAGAAAACCTAAATATCATATTAATATCCACCTGTTTCTCAGGCTATCTCACCACTGTTTTCTCCATTATACCCTCTTTCCCCAATGTTACAAGGAAGGATTATATCTTCTTTTCAACTAATTTCATCACGTCTCCATATACCCAATCCACCACATATGAAGCTGCCAGTGACAGCATCACAAGTGTCAACATAATCACAAACACATTTCTCGAACAGAATACAAGTGTCGGTGTAAATATCATATAGAACTGCATATGCGTCAGCCACATATTCGTAGAATGTTTTCCGAAAAACAGTAATATCTTTTCTCCAAGTTTCCCCCAATTGTAGGTTCCAAACAAAACAATCAACGCTACCGCAGAAAATGGCGCAAAAATCATATGCCTTAAAACTGCTCTTCCCGCAATCAAAATGAGCAAAAATATCCATGGCAATATTGGACTTTTTCTTATCTTTGACAACCATTTGGAACAATCCAACATATTTTCTTTTGCTAAAACCATTCCTATTACAAATGAAAACTGTGAACGCATAAAAAGCATCAGTGCATTTACAAACAATCTGGCTGCCTCAACTTCCATTTTTCCTAAAACAACATATTCAATTCCAAATGCTCCGACATAAAGTACAAGTGAAATCGGCAACACGACCCAATACGAATATTTCTTGACTAGTTTAAATATAACACCTGATAACAATGCCAATATTGTATATGTCTGTACAAACCAAAACGCCCCTACATAACTGCTCTTAACCAAGCAAGCATTCAAAATAAAGTTCAAAAGACTTCCTGGAAATCTGTCTCTCATTCCAAGTGTAAATCCCACACAACATGTGAGAATCATAACAATCCAAAAACGAATCAAAAGCTTCAGAACTCGGTGCACTCTCTTTTTCATGTTACTTCCAGCCTTTTCACTGATATAAAGACCATATCCACTACAAAACAGATAAACCGGAACACATGCGTCAAATATGTACGAAATGTGTGTTAAGAGAGGTACCTCCCCCAGGTATATTTTTACATCGTAAAAATTCGAAATATCAATTCTATTAAATAAATGCAGTCCTAACATAAATAGAATGGCTATTCCTTGTAAACATTTTGTTTGATCTCTTCTTAGTTTCATCAAGAACCTCTCTTTCAGTTATTCACCAAACTCTCTCATTCTTTTTTCAAAAGCAAATGCATACTTATTTTCTGTAATCTTGCCTATCACAAAACCTTCTATTCTTCCGAATAACTTTTGTCTTACAAACTCCAAACACATCGCCAAAACATATATCAAAAATGGAGTAATAAGCAATACAAGTAAATATGCCCCAAAAGACTTCTCACTAATTTGCTCTGCCATTTTCCAAATTATCTCTCCATAAAACGGACTCATATGTATAACAAAAGCAGCAAAGCTATATCCTGCAATTCGATTGATAAACTGCGATTGAAAATTTAATTCTCTAAACCATAAGAATAAGCAAACGGCTCCCAACAAACAAAAAATCGTATCATAACTAATATATGTATTAAAATAAAATCCCATCAATATAGTCATTATATGATTACCGGCAAATAACAAAATGCAACTCAAAAAATAGCCTAATCCTGCATACACTTTTTTTACATCTCCCAAATAAATCTTGATATATCTTCCTATGAAATATAAACATACAAAATTGACAATTCCATATCCACTATCCAAAGTAACTGTCGGTGCATTTAAAGTATAATCGATTGTTGGCACTAAATAAAAAATCGTTACCATCAAAAGAATCAGACTTTGAAATTGTCTTTTGTTCAATTTTTCTATCACAAAATTTAAACACGGACTAAGTAAATATAAAACAACATATGTAGTTAGAAACCAATTTCTTTTTGTGATTACCGGAAGCAAAAATAATACATCCGTCTTCACAGACAGCATATGTATTCCTGTTACAGCTCCTAATACAATCCCAGTGATTCCCCAAAACCAAACAATGGCATCTAATTGGAAAATTCTTTTTATTTTCATTTTTATTCCAAAATATCCAGATAAAAGTACAAAGCAATTAACTGCTATAACACAAAAACTTTTTACGATATTGCCAACATAATACCCCCCCCCTGTATATATTTTGCATATCAGTTATATGAGGTACTAGATGTTCTGTAATAACAAATAGCATACAAACAATGCGTAATAGTTCAAATTTTGATTCTCTATTTTTCATATTTCTCTCTATACTTTCTTATTTATTTTGTACAAAAAAGCTTGTATTTAGGCCATTTGTACAATGATTGAATATTCCGGATGGTTTTACATTAGCTGTCCGGTGATATGGAAATCACTTTTTAGATCCGTTTTTGTGCATACCGAATCATAATTTCTGTTGAGATATTGGTAAAGACTGCTACGCACCGCAGATGCGGCAAGGTCTTGACCAATATCCAAACAGAAATGGATAAGTCATCAAGTACAAAATAGGCGATTTCCGAGTACCGGAACTCTGATTTCTAAATTTCCGGAAGTGCGATTTCATCGCACAAGAATATTCAATGATTAACTAAGTTACAAACAATGATAAGCATCTAATAATGGTAAGTGCAAAATAATTCGACGGATTGTGTTGCCCTAAAAATTATTCCATAATAATCATTA
>OMEJ01000496.1_pt1 | contig 28191 bp, 25 predicted proteins | sample 1645361 | NCBI WGS metagenome assembly OMEJ01 (sample SAMEA103958156, study PRJEB25191) | human gut metagenome
CATTTCAAAAGAGAATGGGTATCCCCGGATACTTCCGAATATCTCTATAAAGTCCTGGCAGTAGCCCATCACACAGAAAACGGTGAAAAACTGATGATCTACCAGGCTCTCTACGCACCTTTCAAAATCTGCGCCAGACCCTATGATATGTTTATGAGTGAAGTGGACAGAGACAAATATCCGGATATTAAACAGAAGTACAGATTTGAAAAATATACTGAAAAATAGATGATTGATATTTTATGGAATTGCTATAGTAAAACAGGCACTTTTGCCTGTACAAAAACACTTTGTCGTTGTATAGTAATAACAAATAATAACAGCATACGTTTCCAGAGATTTTATGGGATTATCTGAAAAAATGTGCAGAAAGAACGAAAGGGAAGGAAATATGCAGAAGGTATTAGTAGTTGTAGACATGCAGAATGACTTCATCGATGGAGCTCTTGGAACAAAAGAGGCAGTTGCCATTGTACCTGGTGTAAAAGAGAAAATCGAAAATTTTGATGGAGTTGTTCTTTTTACCAGAGACACCCATGAGACTTACTATCTTGACACCCAGGAAGGAAAGAAGCTTCCTGTACCGCACTGTATCCGTGACACTGAAGGCTGGCAGATCAGAAGCGAATTAGATGCACTCAGAAAAACAAAACCCATTGATAAAGAAACCTTTGGTTCCACAGATCTTGCAGGAGAACTGGTGGCAATGAATGAGGATAATGAAATCGAAAGTATCACATTCGTAGGTTTATGCACAGACATCTGTGTTATTTCCAATGCACTTCTGGCAAAAGCATCTCTCCCGGAAGTTCCGATCATCGTAGACGCTAAATGCTGCGCAGGCGTAACACCGGAAAGCCATGAGAATGCACTGAAAGCAATGGAAGCATGCCAGATTCAGATTGACAGATAAACTGCAGAGCAGTTATTCAGTTATAAACAAGCAGTAAAGCAGATGATTTTATCCACCTGACAATTCAGATATGAGGAGTGACAAATGAAGACAATTACACGAGACGAGGCATTTACATTATTAAAAAAATACAACAAGGATCCATTCCACATTCAGCATGCCCTGACTGTAGAAGCAGTAATGAAATGGTATGCCAATGAACTTGGCTATGGCGAAGATGCAGAATACTGGGGAATTGTAGGGCTCCTCCACGACATCGACTTTGAACTATATCCGGAAGAACACTGTCTGAAAGCTCTGGAAATGCTCCGCGAAGCAGGCGTAGGCGAAGACGTAATCCATTCAGTTGTATCCCACGGCTACGGCATCACAGTAGGATGTGGCGCAACCATTGATGTAGCACCGGAACACGAAATGGAAAAAGTACTCTTTGCGGCGGACGAACTTACAGGACTTATCTGGGCAGCAGCACTTATGAGACCATCCAAAAGCACAAAAGACATGGAACTCAAATCCCTCAAGAAGAAATACAAGAGCAAAGGCTTCGCAGCAGGATGCTCCAGAGAAGTTATTGAACGCGGCGCTGACCAGCTCGGCTGGGAACTGCAGAGGCTTCTCACTATGACACTGCAGGCAATGGCAGACTGCGAGGATGCGATTAAGGCAGAGATGGATGCGGAAGAGTAATGGAATGTCTGATTTATTGACGTATTACCAGAAATGAATGATGGAATCAGAGAACCAGACTGTATATAGGGGAAGAAACCTATGTGCAGTCTGGTTCTCTTTTTATATGGAAGTTGATGAAAGAGAAAAGATATCAAAAAAGAAATATGCAACAGTTTTTGCGTATTATAGATAAGTGAATATAACAAAAAATGTCTGACGAAAATTGTTGCTGTTTATGTCAAAAAAATGTATAATATGTCACAAAGAAGTTAGATTTATCAGAAAAATTAAGGCATAAGAAACAAAACAGGCATTTTGCAGATAAAACAGGAGTGAAATCAGTGCGGGATGGCATTTGGTGAGTGAATATATGGCAGATATAGATAAAACATTAAAATATTACAATGAAAATGCGCAGTCTTTTGCCTCTGGGACTGTTTCAGTAAAGTTTACAGAAGTACAAGATAAATTTCTGGAGAAACTTAATTTAGATGCGTATATTCTCGACTTTGGCTGTGGTGCAGGAAGAGATACAAAGTATTTTCTGAGTCGTGGATATCAGGTGGATGCAGTTGATGGCTCAGAACAATTGTGTCGGATTGCAAGTGAATATACGGGAATCAAAGTCAGGCAGATGCTGTTTCAGGAATTGGATGAAAAAGAAAAATATGATGGCATATGGGCTTGTGCATCTATTCTCCATTTGCCGAAAAAACAACTGCGTGAAGTTTTGAAAAATATGTATGCAGCATTGAAATCGAAAGGATGGATTTATACCTCTTTCAAATACGGAGAATTTGAAGGCGAACGAAACGGAAGATATTTTACCGATTTTACGACAGATACATTTAAAGATTTCATACATGACATGCATGGCCTTAAAATAGAAGAACAATGGATTACAGGAGATGTCCGACCGGGAAGAGGTGAGGAAAAATGGCTGAATTTACTTCTGCAGAAAAAGTAAACATCGGGTATGAAAACGAATATTCCACAGATGCAATGACCGGCGGACCGGATAAAAGAAGACAGCTATATTATCAGTTGATCCGGAGTATGAAAAAAGCGGAAAGCGTTGATATCATTGTTTCTTTTCTTATGGAATCCGGGGTGAGAATGCTGCTGAAAGAACTGGAACATACCTTGAAACGCGGAGCCAAAATCCGAATCCTGACAGGAAACTACCTTGGAATTACACAGCCATCAGCACTATATCTGATCAAAAGAAAACTTGGTGACAGAGTTGATCTTAGATTTTATTGTGAAAAAGGACGGTCTTTTCATCCCAAGTCTTACATTTTCCATTATACAGATTACAGTGAACTTTACATCGGCTCTTCCAATATTTCCAGAAGTGCGCTGACCTCAGGAATAGAATGGAATTATCGGTTCAGCAGTCAGAAAGACCCGGAAAACTACAAAGAGTTCTTTCGTACATTTGAAGATTTATTTGTGAATCATTCCATTATCATTGATGACAAAGAATTAAAACGTTACTCCCAGAACTGGCACCGTCCGGCGGTGGCAAAAGACCTTGACAGATATGACTTTACAGAGTCGGAAACAAATGATACGAAAATAAAACCTTTATATGAACCAAGAGGAGTACAGATCGAGGCATTGTGCGCATTGGAAGATACAAGAGCAGAAGGAGCACAGAAAGCACTCATTCAGGCTGCAACGGGCATCGGGAAAACATTTTTGGCTGCTTTTGATTCAAAAAAATATGAGAAAGTGTTGTTTGTTGCACATAGGGAAGAGATTCTGAAACAGGCAGCAGTTTCTTTTCAGAATGTAAGGAATTCCAAAGACTATGGATTTTTTATGGGAGCTGAGAAGTGCACAGATAAACCGCTTATATTTGCCTCGGTAGCAAGCCTTGGAAAACCGGAATATTTAAATGAAAAATATTTCGCTCCAGATTACTTCGATTACGTGGTGATTGATGAATTCCATCATGCAGTCAATGACCAATATCGAAGAATTGTAGAATATTTCAGACCGCAGTTTCTCCTTGGACTGACGGCAACGCCTGAGAGAATGGACGGCAAAAATATATATGAAATCTGCGATTACAATGTGCCGTATGAGATTTCACTGAAAGACGGAATCAATAAGGGAATGCTGGTTCCGTTTCATTACTATGGAATTTATGATGAGACTGACTACACAAAGCTACATATAGTTAAGGGAAAATATGCAGAAGAAGAACTGAACAGAACTTATATCGGGAATGCTTACAGGCATGAGTTGATTTACAAATATTACTGCAAATATGGCTCCAGGCAGGCATTAGGATTCTGCTGTTCCAGAAAACATGCAGAAGAAATGGCAAAAGAATTCGGTAAAAGAGGAATTCCGTCGGCAGCAGTTTATAGTAATGCAGATGGAGAGTTATCCATGGACAGAGCAGAAGCGATTGAGAAACTGAAAAATGGAGAAATCAAAGTTATCTTTTCAGTGGATATGTTCAACGAAGGCGTAGATATTCCATCAGTCGATATGGTAATGTTCCTGCGTCCGACAGAATCCCCGGTTGTCTTTCTACAGCAGCTTGGAAGGGGATTGCGCAGAAGTAAGGGAAAAGAATATCTCAATGTTCTGGACTTTATCGGCAATTATGAAAAAGCGGGAAGAGTCAGGTATTTGCTGACAGGGAAAAACAAAACAGGAAAAGAAACATATTATCCGGCAGATAAGGCAGATTATCCAGATGAATGCTTCGTTGATTTTGATATGAGATTGATTGATCTGTTTGTGGAAATGGACAAGAAACAACTGACAATCAAAGAACAAATCAGAAACGAGTATTTCCGAATCAAAGAATTGCTTGGTAAACAACCAACCAGAATGGATTTGTTTACTTATATGGATGATGATGTGTATCAGATGGCAGTTACACATTCGAATGAAAATCCGTTTAAAAAGTATCTGAATTACCTGGAAGAATTGGATGAACTCACAGATGAGCAGAAAAGATTCTGCCAGGGAATCGGAAAAGACTTTATAAATCTGCTGGAAAACACCAACATGAGCAAGGTGTATAAAATGCCGGTACTGATGGCTTTTTATAACCATGGGAATGTGAGAATGAAGGTGTCAGAGGCAGAACTTCTGGAAAGCTGGAAAGAATTTTTCTCTACAGGAACAAACTGGAAAGATTTAGAGAAAGAGATTACATATGAGGAATATCGTAAGATTTCGGATAAGAATCATATCCAAAAGATAATGAAAATGCCGGTATACTTTCTATTGAAATCTGGGGAAGAATTCTTTGTGAAAAAGGATGGGGCGGCGTTGGCATTGAGGGATGAAATGGAAGAAATTGTGAAGGAGCCAGTGCTGGCAGAGCAGATGAAGGATGTTATTGAGTATAGGGCGATAGACTATTATCGGAGACGGTATGAAGAGAAGATAAAAGCACTTTTATAGTGATGGAGAAGATGCGTATGGAATTAGAAAATTATGTGTATAAAAAAGAAATAGACTGGTCTACATTGATGGAAGGCTTTACATTGCCGTTAGATAATCAGGTAATTTTTCTCCGAAATATGGAGAATTTTTTACAGCGTGGACAATCTAAAATCATTCATTTTTTTATGAATGGAAAAACGTATGATGCCAAAATCGTTAATATGAATAACTCAGTAGAAAAGAGAAGGAAGGATGCGTATCAGATAAGATATTCAAGAAATGGTGAGCTGTCACAGGCACTTCAGCAATACTTTTTCAAAAGCATGAGTTACATAAAGATGATTCGTGAAAGCAGAGATCCTAAAGACAGAAGCTATATAAAAATGCCGGATGGACTAAAAGAATATCTTGCTATTTATACCACAGAATATGAAGATACTTTTCTTCTGGAACCAATAGCACAGGATGATTTTCAGGTTATGAAAAAGGCAATTCAAGGAATGCGAGAGCGGACTGTGGAGAACGAAATAGAATATGAGATGGAAGATAAAAGCAGTGGAATAGAAAAGAAGTTACAGATTGTCAAGATTCGTAAACTGAATAGAAAAATTGGAGAAAATCTGAAATTACTATATGGATACCGATGCCAGATATGCGGGCAGGTGATTGGAGAGAAATATGGTTCACATATCGCAGAGGCACATCATATTGATTATTTTGTTAATAGTTTGAATAATGACGCGAATAACCAGATGATTGTATGCCCGAATCATCATAGCATTATACACGATGCGAATCCGGTGTTTGATCGGAGGAGGATGGTGTATAGGTTTGATAATGGGGCGGAAGAGAGAATTATACTTAATAAACATTTGGTGTAGTTTATCAGAAAAAAATACCGCTATATAAAAAATACAATGCTGTATAAAATGCAGTAAGGATATGGATTATTCCCCTTTTTCTGATAAATGAAAGAATGCCTTTGAAAGGAATGTATGAGAAAAAATAAGAAAAATAATTCGAAAAATATGCAGTATATTAATTAATAAATGTATGTTGTGTCAAGAGCAAATGATTGAAATTCAGAAAGAGGCTTATATTATTTATTTAATCTTATCTTTACTGTATCAATGACAGTGCATAGGGTAGTTCAGAGATGGGCAATAGAATCTTTGATTTGCTATATAAAGCATCAAAAACTGAGAAAGCTAACTGCCAAAACTAAAATAGAAGAAAAACGCTTGCAACTATCATTTGGGTGCGAGCGTAATTTATAAGTAATGTAGCAATATACTGCACTTATGATGATTGGAGAGCGAAAATTAAGATGATAGAAATTAAAGTATTACAGGCATATCGAGGAGATTGTATATGGGTTAGATGTTTGGAAGAATCAGAAAATATTAACATTATTATTGATTCAGGTACTGCCACATTTAAGAATGAATTTAAAAATCTTGTTGAAGAGATTGAGAATAATAAAGAGAGGATTAATTTATTAGTTTTCTCACATATAGATAATGATCATATAAAAGGGTGCATTAAATATGTAAAGGAAAAAAGTAAAAAGATTATTGATAACGTATGGATTAATGGAAGTGGCAGTAATGTATATTCGGATATACAGGAACATTCGATTAATAATGTACAGCAATTAATCACCTTGCTTGGAGAAAAAGACATTCCGGTAGAAACACCTGTTTTAGAGAAAAAAGAATGGATATTGGGTGGAGTAAAAATTAAAGTTATTGGGCCAACTGAAGCAGAGATGTTAAAAGTAGCAACTCAGATAGAAAATAGCAGTCAGATTAAAGAGCATGCAAAAGAAAAATATACAGGAAATATAGCAGATGTCAAAGATAAATATAATCCAGATCCATCTGATACAAATAAAGCATCAATTATCATGGTTATTGAATTCGAAAATAAAAAACTCCTTTTTACAGGAGACAGTGCGGCCGAATCTATTGTTAAAGCACTTGATAAATATTGCCCGGAGGACGAATTTGAAATAGTAAAATTACCTCATCATGGAAGTGAATATAATATATCCAGAGAATTGATACGTCGATTAAATACAAAACAGTTTATTGTTTCTACAAATAAGGCTCTGGAGAAGGTGGTGTTGTTGAGGTTTTCTGAAGAAAGGCAAACAACGGAATTGTTGTGTAATTATCAATGGTGGAAGTCTGAATATTTTACAGAAGATGATAAAAAAAAGTATATTGAGACTGATAAACTTATAATGAGATATGTAGGAGAAGAAAAGATAGTTTTGTGATGAAAAACTTAAAAGAAAGAATAAAAAAATATGCAGTAAAATTAAAATCGGAAAATAATGATTTAGGAAGTGGAGTGCTATGGAAAAGTGCTTCATGTCCTGAAAACAGCCTATATGTTTTTACAGCGGCACATGTAATAAAAGATTATAAGGATATAAGCGTAGAATTTGAGAAAGACGGGGAAGTAGTAGAAGTATGTGTGACTGAAGTTTTAACTTCCGGCGAATACAAAAAAGAAGGTGACAAAGATGATGTAGCAATTCTTATATTGAATTATGAGTATAAAGAATTTCAGGAATATAAGATAATAGAAATAGAGAAGGATCTAAATACAATTTCAGAAAATCCACAGTTATCAATAGTAGGATTCCCCAAAGAGGGAAGTATAAATACATCATTTCGATTATCAAAAGATATTTTACTATGTAGATACGAGGATTATGATAAAACGATGGAAATGGTGAAATATAAATTTGTTGATTCCAATATAGATAATTCAGATAAAAATGCAGAGCTTGAGGGATTTTCAGGGAGTGGAATATTTGCAGAAATTGATTCAGAACCTGTCTTGATTGGAATTCATAAAGGAGCTTTAGGACAAAATGTAGCAAGAGGGAATCTAATTGGAACGGTCGCAGATTGTATAAGGAAAATATGCCAGATAAAAGGCTGTGAGCTTCCAGAAAAATCGAATGAAATTAATGGGAACCTTTCGGATAGAAAAGAATATTTTATGGAAAATGTATGTGACAGTGATTTGGCAGAAAATTTTGATGATTATAGAAAAGTATTAAGTTTATTAAACGATATTTTAAAACAGGATGTAGCTCCCAAAATAGACAGTGCATTTTGTGATTTTTGCGAGGAGTGTGAGCATAAAACCAATTATCATAAGTGTATATATTTCAGAGGCTTTTTACTGAGCTTGCTAGTTTTTTTAAAGATAATAAATGAAGAAATCAGCTTAAATTCAGAAGAAATCAGTAAATTAAATGAAATTCCCATATATTTTGTATGTAGTGAAGGAAAAGGCGGTTCGAGAAGGGATAAGCAAACGCAACTGAAGTTAAGTCACTTCATCTATGCTTTAAAATCAAAAAATCTGTTAACTTATAACTTGAAGAACAAGTGCATAATCATATGGGGATCGGAAAGGATGCCCAGAGATGACCAGAGAAAATGTGGCTGTGCAAAATATAAGAATATATTGAGAGACGTTACACGCATTCCACAAAGTGATTTGGACATAACTACGGTATATTCTGAGGCTCAGCCCCAGGCAATTATTCATATTAATGAAATTATAAATATGCTACGTAGCGGAGAGATAGAACATATGAAAGAAAAATTTACCGAATATATTAAGGAATTAGAAAAATGATAGAATATACTTATATAAATGATGCGGAAGAAATAAAAGATAATATTTCAGATAACAAATGTAAAATTGTGCATATGAAACGTAAAAGCAATGGATATTTTATAAATGTTATATGTTGCCAGTTTTCTGATGAAGAACAGTTAAAAAATAACTGGGAAGAATTGGTAACAAATGTTGCAGATGTGGTGCAGAAAAATCTGGTGAAAAGAATAGAAATTTTTAATGTATATATTATTTTTTTTCAATCAGAAATCAATGGAGTGATAGAAGACAGTATAGAACAAAATAAATATTCTTCCAGAAAACTAGTCATAAATAAAAGAATGCCAGAAAGCAACGAGGAGTTGAAAGGAATAATAAATCAGAAGCTATTTGAGCTTAATATAGAAAAAGATGATATGGGGCAAAAACTTGTTATAAAAAATATTGATTTTTTGAATGATTTTGCTAGGGAAGAACAGGAAACTGCGCTGGAAGAGTATATTTCACAGCAGGTGAAGGAGAAGATGAATGAAGAAAATCAGTAAAATAATTTTGGAAAATTTCAGAGTATTTTCAGGAAAGAACGAAATAAATTTTAATAATTCAAATGGAGAACCAGCAGATTTTGTTTGTGTATATGGAAAAAATGGAAGTGGAAAAACTTCATTATTTGATGGATTTGAATGGTTTTTTACGGGTGAAATTCACTTGTTAAAAAAAGACTTAAAAAATAATGTGTCAAAATATACAGGCGACATATTAAAATATAAATATGCAGGGGTTAAAGATAAAGCCGGAGTAGAAATCGAGTATTCTGATGGACAAAAAGGTTGTCGAACTGTTATTAAAAGAAAAAATTCTATCAATGATTATGGAAAAGGCAGAGCAAATGGAATTTACAAAGAAATGTTGAATGAAAAACAGATTTTACCACATAGTAAAATAGATAATTTTGTTTATGCTACCAAACCGGCAGATATGTATGAAGAGTGGGGTAACTTTTGGGATCCGGATAACAGTCAGCGGGAAATTTTTGAATCTGTATGTAAAGTTTATAAAAAATTTATAGGTGAAATCAAAGAGTATGATAAAAAAATAGAAGAACTGGAAAATGATATAGAACAATTAAATATAAAACAAAAAATTGAATTTTATAATAGTTCCGTAGACAGGTATAATTGCTTAAAAATAAGAGAAATTCCTGATTTGCCCCATATAGAATATCTGGAAAATAACAAAATTAATTTAGAGAATGACATATTTAGTCAAGCAATAGGAAAGCAATTGAATGTGTATATATCAAATAAAGATTTCCAGAAAAATCAATGTGAATTTTTATTACAACATTTTGAAGAATATGAGGAAGTTATACGGTTACAAAAAGAGATAGCAGATAGAAAAAAAAGACGAGAAAAAATAATTTCCAAATGTCAGCAAAAAACAAATCTTTTATTGCAGATAGGAGATTTGGAAAGGGAAAAGAAAAGCTATATAGAAGCTAAAGAGAAACTTGCAGCAGAATTTGATAAATCGTGGTTTGAGAATTATAAAAAGTATATTAATACTAAAACTGTTTATCAAGCAATAAATGATAAATTAGAAAATAATAAAATTGAATTACAGCAGATTAAAAACAATATTGATGTTATTCAGGAAAATATAAAGAGAAGAAAACAGAAAATAAATGAATACCAGATTAAATGCGAAACATGGAAACGGCGGATTATTGAATTCGATGATATGCAGAAAAAAATTTTGCCTGCAGAAAAAATCTCAGATAACTTAAAAAAAGTTGAAATGCAAAAAAAGATTTATGTTCAGGAACTGTCTTATTTAAATAAGGCATTAATAGGGGATTATGAGAAATTTTTTGATTCATTAAATGCAGATGAACAGCAGTTATATGTATGGATACAGGAATGTAGAGAGTGTGAGCAAAAAGTTAAAGTTATATTGGACAATGCCAGACTGAAAGAAAAGAAGAAAAAAAAGAAGTATAAAGAAATACAGCAGAATACAGAAAATCTGGAAAGATTATGGATGCTAGCTGAAGAAGAAATCAGAAAAAAAGAGCTTTGTACATGTCCGGTATGCAAGAGCAAATTTAAAAATATGGAAGAGCTGCTAGGTACAATTGATATATCTGCTCAGAAGGATTCCCTGACAACGTTTTATGTAGAATGGGATAAAGCAAATATATTATTAAAAAAAGCGGAGGAAAATTATCAGACCTGCTGTGAAAATATTAAGAAATCAATAAGAGACAGAGTGTATTTAATTAAGCAGAAAATAGTTGAGACTGAGGAAGAAATTATCTATTATGAAAAAGAATGGAATAAAATCCAGAAACTAAATGAAGAAAGAGAACGATTGCAGCAGGAGATAAGTTTAAATTTGTCAACAGATGTTGAAAAACTTTCAATTGAATTTGTGAAAACAGTCTGTAAAAAGAATATAAATTTGTTAGAGAAACTGTTAATAGAAGATAAAAATAACCAAGAAGACCAGAAAAAAAAGTTGAAAGAAATTGAAGAAAATAACAGAAAAAATGAAATCACGTCAAAAGACCTTAAAAAAGAAATAGAAAATTTTAATAATGACACAGATAATTTACGGAGACGTGAAACAATGGAACATTGGAGAATATTTTCGTATGAAGAATTTCAAAAAAAACTTGAAGACTATTCAGACAAAGTAGTACAGTGTGAATTAAAAGAAAGTAACATTGAAGATGCTTTAAAAAAATATAAAATATATTATGCAAATAACATTGAAAAATATAGTTCCTTTGTTACAAATCCAGAAATCAAATCCATAGATTGGCTGGAATATTATGAGCAATGCAGAAAAAATCTTTTTCGAAATCAGGATATATCAAAAAAAACATTAATAAAATATCTGCAAAAATCTGAGGATGGTATCAAAGTGGTTCATGATAAACTTACACTTTGGAATGAATGTATGAGTAAGGTGATTGTGGAAGATTTTATTAACAAATATAATCAAAAGCTTGATACTAAGATGAAATTAGAAGGTGAGATAGCTTTTAGTAAGGATAAAGAGAGATTTGCAGAGGATATTTTTAAAACAGTAAAAGGTCAGTTGGAAGAACATATTAAGAAGGTATTTGGCGGTGTTACAATCAGTCAGATATATTCCAAAATAGAACCACATAAACGATTTACAAAATTACGATATAAAATAAATATCAACGAAAATGGTAATCCGGAATTGTATTTGAAAGTGCTGAATGAAAAAAATGAAGATATTATGCCAGAATTATTTTTCAGTTCTGCACAATTAAATACAGTAGCATTAAGTGTGTTTCTTGGGGGAGCATTGTCTGCTTCGGAACCCAAAGTAAATACTATTTTTATTGATGATCCGGTAGGCCATTTTGATGACTTAAATGTGTTGTCTTTTATTGATGTGTTAAGAACTATTGTAGAGGAAACAAATTGGCAGATTATTATTTCTACGCATGAAGAAAGTTTTTATGAAATTATGAAGGTTAAATTAAATCCTCAGAATTATAATTCAAAATTTTTAGTATTTAAAGAAGAAGGAAAGGTTGAAGAGGATATAGATTTTTAAATTGGCATCGTAGCATTGAAAGATACGGAGGGTCTAACCGTGCGTCTGCAAAGGGTATAATTTTCTTTTCAGAGTGTGTAAATGAAAAGTCATAATTCTTGGAAACAATTAGATAAAGCGCAAATTAAAGAAATGGAAGAAAACAGAGTATAGGGTACGCTATGAGAGGACCATGTCAGAGCACGTGAAAATTATATTTAGAAGTGAGGAAACCAATATGCATCATGATTTAGATATTCACCCAATTCCGGAGAAGGTTCTTTATATTAATGACCTTACAATAGCGGATACAGCAGCGTATTATGAAACTAGGAAACAACATCAGAAAGCCCTTACTGGAGAGAACCGTGCCAATGGTGGAATTCTTCCGGATGATAATGTCAGAATTTATGTGCCTTTGGATCTGAATGCAAATCAGATTTTACACAGGTTGCGCCAAATATATAGAGTCATGGGAAGCCCTGATGATATGAATGAATCTGATTTCTGCGTTGAAACAGGAAAAATTATTGCCCAATTGGAAATATATGATCAGGTATGGGTGGCAAGAGATTTAAAAAATGCTGTAAAAATTAATGATAATATCCACAGCCCCAAGGGAATTCAGCTGGCCCGGGAAATCATTTCTATTTTGATGGAGGATGAGGGATGTGCAGAGTGTTTTCCATATGATATTATTGCTGAATTAAAGACAGAATTTGGAATATGATTCTAGTCGGATACAATATAATTTAAGTGATAAAATATCGTAAAAGAGTATACTGAGGGTCTGACCATCTAACTATATAAAAAATGTGCATAATAGCACAGAAAAGATCCGTAACCGGATAAAAAAAGAACCGCGGGACATGCGGGGATAGTCTGTTTTAGCTTTGCCCTGAAGGGAAATTGAGCAGGAAGCCCCCACTTCAAAATCTGTAAGATTTAAGTGGTGAGAGCATGTCACGAATGCAACAGCAACTTTTTCATCATTTACACATGAGCCGGAAGTTGAAAGGTTCTAAAGAGCAGCAGAAATATGGCAAAGAAAAAATGAAGGGACATAAAAAATATATGATTAGTTTTTATAAGAGTATTGTTGACCAGGACAGGGCTTCGATTGTTATATGTAATCTTAAGCATGAGATTATCTACATGAATCCGGCAGCTGTTAACAGCTATGCGAAGCGAGGCGGTGATAAACTTATTGGAAGAAGCCTGTTAGATTGTCATAATCAGGAATCCAGGGATAAAATACAGAAGGTAGTGGACTGGTTTGCGGCAGATGAGAGCCATAACCTTGTCTATACTTTCCATAATGAGAAGCAGAATAAAGATGTTTATATGGTGGCACTCAGAGAAGAGGGAAGACTGATAGGATATTATGAAAAACATGAATATCGAAATTCAGAAACTATGAAACAATATGATTTGTGGTGATGTTATGGCACAGGACGAATAGTGCAGGCAGTTATTCAGGAATGAGGAAATACGACAGAAACTCACTCGTGTGGTAAGAAGAAAAAATGGAATGAGGTAAGTAACAATATGGAATCAAAACAGAAAAGAACAGCTCTTGTCACCGGTGGAAGTTCTGGAATCGGACGATGTACTGCAGTTGCATTAAGTAAGGCTGGCTATATAGTCTATGAGTTCAGTCGCCGGGATGTTCCTGTAGAAGGCGTGAGGCATATGCGTGTAGATGTGACAGATGAGGCTTCCGTGCAGGAAGCCGTTGGGCAGATCCTTTTGGAAAGAGAAAGTATCGAGATTCTTGTAAACTGTGCAGGTTTTGGTATCTCCGGTGCGGTGGAGTTTACAGAATCAGAACAGGCGAAAGCGCAGTTTAATGTAAATTTTTTCGGAACTGTCAATGTAAGCAGAGCTGTTCTTCCTTCTATGCGCAGACAGCACAGAGGGCATATTGTCAATATCAGTTCTGTGGCAGCAGTGGCACACATTCCATTTCAGGCGTTTTATTCAGCCAGTAAAGCAGCAGTGTCTTCTTATTCCTGCGCGCTTGATAATGAAGTAAGTCTTTATGGTGTCAGGGTGACAGCAGTAGAACTTGGAGATATTCATACCGGTTTTACCCAGGCCAGACAAAAGACAGTTTTGGGTGATGATGAATACGGTGGCCGTATTTCACGCAGTGTCAGCCAGATGGAGAAAGATGAGCTGAGCGGGATGCCGCCGGAGGTTATTGGTACATATATTGCGCGGATTGCACAGAAAAATAACTGCGCACCAATTTGTGTGGCGGGTGTGAAGTATAAGATTTTGAGATTCTTATGTAAAATTCTGCCGTGTACATTACGGGGAAAGATTGTTGGTTCTATTTACGCAAAATAATTGAGATTATTTTATAGAATCCCGATATAGCCCGGGTGTCTGGATATATAACAGTTTTTTTCAGCTTTACGTTAAAATAGTTTCATGCTATCATTATTTTATTAAAAATTTTGATAACGTGAAGCTGTTTTTTGATTGTGGGGTGTAAGGAATGGGTAGATTTGTAAATCCTGATAACAGTGCATTTCAGGTGGCACTGAATTCTCCGATATATGTGGATAAAACCGGATTGTTGGAATATACAAACAGCGTACTTAATACAACAGAAGCTTATATCTGTAACTGCAGACCACGCAGGTTTGGAAAATCATATGCTGCAAATATGCTGGCCGCTTATTATAGTAAAGGCTGTAATTCCGAAGAAATGTTTTCAGGGCTGGATATAAGCAGGGAATCCGATTTTAAGACGCATCTTAATAAGTATGATGTGATTCATCTTGATATTCAGTGGTTTCTGGCAAATTGTGATAATGTGGATAATGTTGTAGCGTTTATTACGAAATCCGTACAGGCTGAATTGAGAGAGATTTACCCTGGTGTTCTGCCTGAAGAAGAGATAAGTTTGTCGGAAAGTCTTTCGCGTATTAAAAATATTGTTGGACAGAAATTTATTATAATTATTGATGAGTGGGATGTTCTGATCAGAGATGAAGCGGCAAATAAAAAAGTACAGGAAAAGTACATTAATTTTTTGAGGGCAATGTTTAAGGGAACGGAACCGACAAAATATATTCAGCTGGCGTATCTTACAGGTATTTTGCCGATAAAGAAAGAAAAAACGCAGTCTGCATTAAATAATTTTGATGAGTTTACAATGCTTGATGCAGGAGTGATGGCGCCATATATTGGATTTACAGAAGCTGAAGTGAAGGATCTTTGCGAAAAATATCACAGAGATTTTGAGAAAGTAAAATATTGGTATGATGGTTATTTGTTGGAGGACTATCAGGTATATAATCCTAAAGCAGTAGTAAGTGTTTGTATGCGGGGCAGGTTTAGAAGTTACTGGTCTGAGACTGCTTCTTATGAAGCAATTGTTCCTTTTATCAATATGAATTATGATGGTTTGAAAAATGCTATAATTGAAATACTTTCCGGTGCTTCGATTAAAGTAAATACAGCTGCTTTCAAAAATGATACGGTAAATATACAAAGCAAAGATGATGTACTTACGTATTTGATCCATCTTGGCTATCTGGGATATAACCAGAACAGAAGAACTGCATTTGTTCCAAATGAAGAAATCCGGCAGGAGCTGACTACGGCGGTTGAGAGTAGAAAATGGAATGAGATGATTACTTTTCAGCAGGAATCAGAACATTTACTGGAGGCTACGCTGGACATGGATGAAGAAGCAGTTGAAGAGGGAATTGAGAAAATCCATACAGAGTATGTTTCGAATATTCAGTATAATAATGAGAATTCTTTGAGCAGTGTACTTGCAATTGCATATCTGAATTCAATGGAATATTATTTTAAACCAGTTCGTGAACTGCCGACAGGACGTGGGTTTGCAGACTTTGTATTTATTCCAAAACCAGAATACGTTTCCAGTTATCCGGCGCTTGTCGTAGAACTTAAATGGAATAAGAATGTCAAGACAGCATTACAGCAGATTAAGGAAAAACAATATCCGGATTCAGTTCTGGATTATACCGGAGACATTTTGCTGGTTGGGATAAACTATGACAAGAAGACAAAAGAACATCAGTGTCTGATTGAAAAGTATGAGAAATTATAAAAGTATTGATAAAAAGGAAACCATTTTCTATTGAGAGGTGACAGATAATATGGAACTAAAGGAGAAAACTCCACATACGATATTAAATGAAATAATTGAAGCGGCAAAAGAATGCGGACAGGTTATGCTTCAGGCGGACAGGGAAAATTTTGGCATTAAGGATAAGGCAGGAAAAGCAAATTTTGTTACGAAGTATGATTGCAAAATTCAGAAAATGCTGGAGAAAAAGTTGTCTGAGATTCTTCCGGAAGCGGAGTTTTTGGGGGAAGAAGAGGATTGCCAGATTAACAGAAATGCAGAATATATTTTTGTGGTGGATCCGATTGATGGAACTACCAATTTTATTAAAGATTATCATATGAGCTGTGTATCTATTGGATTGATTCGAAATGGAAAGAGATATATGGGAGTCGTGCATAATCCGTATCTTAATGAAACTTTCTATGCGATTTCCGGTGAGGGTGCATATATGAATGGAAATGCGATTCATGTATCGAAGGATGATCTGGCAAACAGCATTGTTTTGTTTGGTTCATCACCGTATAATACGGAGCTTGCGAAGGCATCCTTTGAATTAGCTTACGAATATTTTCAAAAATGCCTTGATATCCGACGAAGCGGATCTGCAGCACTTGATTTATGTGCCATAGCATCAGGAAGAGCGGAAATTTATTTCGAGCTTATTTTATCTCCATGGGATTTTGCGGCAGGTGCACTTATTGTTGAAGAAGCAGGCGGAATTGTGACGACTGTTGAAGGAGAAGAACTTCCATGCCTGGAAAAGAGTTCGATTCTTGCAAGAAATAAGTAGTAGTTCTGAAATCTGGAGGTGCACGATGAAAAAGTTAACAACAGGGAAAATATGGCAGTTTGCAGCCGGACAGTTTGGATGGGCGATGTTGTCCGGGATTATTTCTAACTGGCTTGTATATTTTTATCAGCCGGATAAGACAGCCATCAGTCAGGGACAGACAGTGTTCATTCCACAGGGGCTGGTGGTCTTTGGCATATTTACTATTATTGGCGGAATTACAGCTTTCGGAAGGATTTTTGATGCTTTTACAGATCCAATGATCGCCTCTTTATCTGACAGATGTACGTCAAAGAATGGGCGAAGAATTCCGTTCCTGAAATGGGCATCTTTACCGCTGGCGCTTTCTACAGTACTGGTTTTCTGGTCACCGGTTAATAAAAACAGCTGGATCAATGGAGTGTTTTTGCTGATTATGATTCTGGCGTACTATCTTTCCATTACTGCGTACTGTACACCATATAATGCGCTGATTCCGGAACTTGGACATACCCAGCAGGAAAGACTTAATATTTCCACAGTCATTTCCTTTACATTTATTGCCGGAACTGCAGTGGCGTATCTGGCACCTACGATATGGGGGATGTTTATTCCTGCTTTTGGCAGAGTTGGTGCTATCCGTATGACCTTTACTTTGATGGCGGCTATAGCGTTTATCTGTATGCTTGTGCCGGTATTTTGTATCCGTGAAAAGGATTATGTAGATACGGTTCCTGCAAAAGAGTCAGCTTTTGGATCTCTTGCAGCTACTTTTAAGAATGGAGAATTTCGCAAGTTTGTGGCATCTGATATTTTCTACTGGATTGCGCTTACCATGTTTCAGACAGGTCTTCCATTTTTTGTCACCAGTCTTTTGAAACTTCCGGAAACAATGACAACTTTGTATTTTGTGGGAATGACAGCGTTGTCTCTTGTATTTTATATTCCGGTAAATAAGCTTACTCCTAAACTTGGAAAGAAAAAGATGATCTTGTTTGCATTTGCAGTATTTAGCCTTGCTTATTTTTATACCGGATTTATGGGAAAAATGAGTTTTATTCCGGCATCGGTGCAGGGACTGATCCTGACAGTCGTGGCGGCCCTTCCTATGGCGATTTTCGGAATTCTTCCGCAGGCTGTTGTGGCAGATATTTCGCAGAGCGACTCGATTACATCAGGAAGCAATCGTGAAGGAATGTTTTATGCGGCGAGAACATTTGCGTTTAAACTTGGGCAGAGTATTTCTATGTTGATATTTACAGCAGTCTCGACGATAGGGGCAGCAGAGGGAACTGGTTATAGAGTTGCTGCTTTTGGGGCAGCAGTATTCTGTTGTATAGGCGGAATTATACTGGTATTTTATAATGAGAAAAAGATTAATGGGATTATTAACAGGCACCAGTGAAGATTATAATACAGGTATGTATCGAATGGTGAAAAGCAGATAGCAATAGAATTATGAAAAAGTAACAGGAGTATATACAATGGAAATAATACATGAGAATGAATATGTGTATAAAATGAATGATGAAATAGAGCCATATCTTGCAACGCACCGTCAGGAGGGATACATTCCTGGTGCAGAGGATCATCTGCACCGAAAAGATATGGGGATAGTGGGGAAAATTCATGTACAGCGTTACCTGGCAGAGAAGCCGAAAGGCGTTATTATAATCAGTCATGGCTTTACAGAAGCAGCGCCGAAATATGATGAGATGATTTATTATTTTCTGAAGGCTGGATATCATGTGTATATGCCGGAACATATGGGACATGGACAAAGTTATCGTCTGACAGCAGATTCATCTCTTGTACATATAGATACCTGGAAGCGATATGTGAGAGATTTTTTGAAAATATGCCATGTAATTAAAAAAACATATCCTGAACTGCCGTTAGTTCTTTTTGCGCATTCTATGGGTGGGGCGATTGGCACAATTGCAGCTGCATGGGAGCCACAACTGTTTCAGAAGATTATATTGAATTCTCCTATGCTCCGCCCGCTTACCGGAAATGTTCCCTGGCCATTGGTGATTGCTATTGCACAGACGAAGTGCCTTTTGGGAAGGGAGGAAGACTATGTGGCTGGTCAGAAGCCTTATGATGGTGGTGAGACTTTCGAAACCAGTGGATGTACTTCCAGACCGAGATTCGAAAAATATAATGAGCTGTGTAAAGAGAATAAAAAATTCCAGGTTAGTGCAGCTTCTTATGGGTGGCTTCTGGCGTCTGTAAAAATGAGTTGGTACATAAAATATTGTGGATGGAAGAAACTGACAGCACCTGTTTTGCTATTTCAGGCAGAAAGAGATGATTTTGTATCTGTAAACGCATTGAGAAAATTTGCAGAGAAAATTAATCATAGAGGAATTACTTCCTGCGAATATGTTTACCTGCCGGGAACCAGACATGAGACCTACCGCAGCGATGACAGGACGATGGAAATGTATTTAGATAAGATTATGAAGTTTATGGATTCATGTAGCGGGGAGATGTTTTCTCATTATGAGGTGTTGAGAGAGTAAGTCATTGTCTGAAAGTTATATAAAACCTTTGGAATGTTGCTTTACGCTAAAATGGTTTCATGTTATCATTATTTTAGTTAAAAATTTTGATGACAGGAAGCCATTTTTGATTGTGAGGTGTAATGAATGGGGAGAGTTTTTAATACAACGGGTGTGTGTATTCCGGAGAAGCATTATATGGTAAATATTAATGGTCGTTTACAACAGATTAAAGTGCTTGTGGATGAGGGAAAATATTTTACCATTAACAGGGCCAGACAATATGGTAAAACTACAACTTTGCGCGCACTGGCAGAAATGCTTCGGGATGAATATTATGTTGTATTACTTGATTTTCAGACATTTGACAATGAGAAATTTAGTAATGGAAATGTGTTTTCAGTAGCATTTGCTGGTTCTTTTTTGCGTGTACTTTGCAGAAACTGTAAGACTATGAATAACGAAATGGCCACAGTTATAGACGAGATGAGAAAGGATGCCGATTATGCTAACAGATACTTTTCTCTGAAAGAGCTATTTGAGGGATTAAGTGATATATGTGAAGCGGCAGACAGAAAAATAGTTCTTATGATTGATGAAGTAGACAGTGCAGCGAATAATCAGGTTTTTATTGATTTTCTGGCGCAGCTTAGGGCACAGTACCTGGACAGAGAATTTTATCCGGGATTTCAGTCGGTGATTCTGGCAGGGGTGTATGATATTAAGAATTTGAAGAGAAAACTCAGACCAGAGGAAGGACATAGATATAACAGTCCATGGAATATTGCTGCAGATTTCAGCATCGAAATGAGTTTTTCTGAATCAGAGATAGCAGGGATGTTGCAGGAGTACGAAATTGATCATCGTACAGGGATGAATATATCAAAAATGTCAGAATTGCTATATGCCTATACAGCGGGATATCCGTTTCTGGTTTCAAGAATCTGCCAGCTGATGGATGAAAGGGTACGGGACGAATATGAAAATCTGAAATTGGTATGGACGGAAAATGGTTTTAATGAAGCAGTGCGTATTCTGCTTGCGGAGAAGAATCCTTTATTTGAATCATTAGTTGGAAAAATATGCGATTATCCGGAGTTAAGTGTTATGCTGAAAACATTACTTTTTACAGGAAGAAATATCGCGTATAATCCGGATGAAACCTCGATTGATATGGCTCAGATGTTTGGCTTTATTAAAAATCAAAATGGGAATGTGGTTATTGCAAACAGAATTTTTGAAACGAGATTATATAATTATTATCTTACAGAAGCAAAGATGCAGCAGACAGAGATATATAAGGCAGCCCTGCAGGACAAGAGTCAGTTTATAGTTAATGGATATCTGGATATGGAAAGGATATTGGAACGTTTTGTTGTTCATTTCCAAGATATTTACGGGGAATCTGATGAAAAATTTCTGGAAGAGCAGGGGAGGAAGTTCTTTTTACTATATTTGAAACCGATTATTAACGGGACAGGAAATTATTATATCGAATCCAGAACAAGAGATCTTCGAAGAACAGATGTAATTGTAGATTATCATGGACGGCAATATATAATTGAATTAAAGATATGGCACGGTGACGAGTATAATAAGCGGGGAGAACAGCAGCTTTTTGGATATCTGGAAGATTATCATGTGGATAAAGGATATATGCTTAGCTTTAATTTTAACAGGAAAAAACAGTCGGGAATCCGGAAAATTATAGTGAATGGGAAAACGATAGTGGAAGCAGTGGTATAAATTAATTCACCAGAAAAAGAAAACCATTTTTTGAATAGTCATATGTGATGCTGGCGATTTTAAGTGACGAAGAACTTGGAGATAAGATAACAATGGAGCAATATTATTATAATCATATGAATAAGGCGCAGCAGGCTGCATATCACAGCATTCTTAGCGGTGTGAAAAACCTGGTGTGTGATTGCAATCTGTGGAAATAATCCTGAGACTTCTGAAATCCGCTATGATTATTTCAATCTGGATGACTCACAGATTTTCAGGGATCATGAGCCTCTTATTGCGCCGGCGCCTCACTGCGGTGATCATGAGCACTTTTACTATAAGGAGAAGAAGCTTTCTTTTACTAAGAAAGAGGATGTGTATAAATGTTCTTTGCAGGCGGCGAAGAAAGGCAGGGGACTTACTTGATTCGGTTAAATTTTGCAGACCGAAAGTAAATTTTAAGATTCTTTTCAAATCATGATATTATAAGTATAAGGAAGGATTTTGTGATATAATAAAGAAAAAACGGGAAGGTATCAAAAAATCATGAAAAAGGATTCAAGAATGACAGAGGGAAGTATCTCCAGAAAGATCATCCTTTTTGCCATTCCACTATTTCTCGGAAATCTGTTTCAGCAGTTGTATAATACAGCAGATTCCCTGATCGTAGGCAATTTTCTTGGAAGTAATGCGTTGGCTGCAGTTAGTTCTTCCGGAAATCTGATTTTTTTGATGGTGGGATTTATCAATGGAATTGCCATGGGAGCCGGAGTTGTTGTTGCCAGATATTATGGGGCAAAAATAAAGGACTGCCTGCAGAAAGCAATCCATACAACCGTAGCGTTTGGACTTGTGGCTGGTGTAGTGCTGACGGTTATGGGAATATTTCTGGCTCCCAAAATTCTGGTACTGATGGGAACACCTGCTGATGTGCTGCCGGAGTCCATCGTGTATTTCCGAACATATTTTGCAGGATCCATAGGGGTTGTCATGTACAATATTTTTGTTGGAATCCTGCAGTCTGTCGGAGATAGTCGCCACCCCCTGATTTATCTGATCATCTCCTCATGCATCAATGTTGTACTGGATATTTTTTTTATTGCAGGTCTTGGTATGGGCGTTGGTTCAGCTGCACTGGCAACAGCTATTTCTCAGTTTGTCAGTGCCATTCTCTGTATGTTCCACCTGATGCGTGTGGAAGAAGAATATCGGTTAGAGTTAAGAATGATCCGTTTTGACAGGCATATGCTAAAACAGATTATTCAGAATGGCGTGCCGTCCGGGTTCCAGAATTCAGTGATTGCTATTGCAAATGTTTTTGTACAGTCAAATATCAATGCATTTGGGAAAATGGCAATGGCAGGCTGTGGTTCCTATTCAAAGGTAGAGGGATTTGCTTTCTTACCGGTAACATGTTTTACAATGGCCCTGACAACTTTTGTCAGCCAGAATCTTGGTGCCAGACAGTATGAACGGGCGAAAAAAGGTGCAAGATTTGGAGTCATTTGTTCGGTGATCATTGCAGAGCTGATCGGCATTATCATATATGCGGCGGCACCGGTACTGATCGCTGCTTTTAACAGAGATCCAAGTGTAATACATTATGGTGTGATGCAGGCGAGAATAATTGCGTTGTTTTATTGTTTGCTGGCATTTTCGCATTGTATTGCAGCAGTACTACGCGGATCCGGTCATGCGGCAGTTCCTATGATAGTCATGTTTTGTGACTGGTGTCTGTTTCGTGTGAGCTATATCACGGTAGCAGTTCGTCTTATCTCAGATATCCGGGTGATATTCTGGGCATATCCCCTGACCTGGAGCATCAGCTCTGTGATTTTCCTGTATCTGTTTTTGAGGGGAAAATGGGTATACGGATTTGAGAAATAGATAGAATCGGAAACAGCAGCTATATACAAGGCTGCTGTTTTTGAGTATAATAGTAGAAATAAGCAGTGCAAATTGAGGAAGGATCATTCAAATGATAGTTAACAAGTGTTCGGAAAATTTACTTAAAAAATCAAAAAAATTATATGAGAATTACAGGGACAACTGTACAGTTGTCCAGAGAATGCTGGAAAAATATAAAAAGATATATCCCAATATTTCTGATTATTCTATTATGCATTTTATAGATATTGCAGAATTTTGCGATTTAATAATGGACAGAAAGAAACTGGAAGGCTTGAATGAAGATGAGTGTTACTGTCTTTTGCTGGCAGCCCTGTTTGCGCATACCGGATTTGGTTTAAATCAGGAAATCATGAACAGATATATAAACAGACTGGGAATTCAAAAGCAGACTCAATCGCTTACATTCCTGCAGATCATGAGCAAATATCATGTTTTGTTCAGTGCGTGTCTGATAGAAGAATATGGAGATATATTTGAATTTCCGTCAGAGAAACATAAACATGCCATAACCAGTATGCTGTATTTTATTGGCGGAAACAGCGATGATATAAATCAGCTGGAAGAAATTTTGGTATTAGACAATAAAAATACTGTCAGATTGAAGGATCTGGCAGCAGTTCTTGTGGTTGGAAATCAGCTTGCAGAATTGAAAAATATAAATCTTGATCTGGATTATGAGGATTTTGATAAATATAATTCTGAAGAGATTGTTGGATTTGTTGAAAGAAATGTCGTAAGAAGCATTTCTGTTAAAGATGGTAAACTTGTGATAGAAGCAGGTGGATCGGATTCAGCATATGCACTGATTGAAAGAAAAGTCAATATAATTATCAATAATTTTAATAAGATTCTCAGAAGTCTTACTCATGAGTCGGGTGACAATACCAGTCTTTTTTGCATTGATTCGATAGAGCTCAAGTGTGTTCTGTCTGCTGAAAATTCAGAGAAGATCTATCTTAATAAAGAAATTGAAGAATCATGGACAGAAGAGGATATTGAACTTTTTCATAAACTTTCTTTTGAAGAAAGAGTATTTTATGCGGATTATCTGTCTACAGAGTTTGAGATCACCAAATTTCTTATGGACTTTGCAAAAATAAATAAAGCAGTACTTGCGGGATTAGAGTATAGAGTAAAATCACCGAAGTCCTTATATAATAAGCTTTATCAGAGAGTAGAGAAGTCTTTTTTTGATTCAATAGCGGATGTTATTCGTTATACAGTGATACTGGAACCGAAAGAATATGTTGAACAGATACGATCTGTGACAGATGCTCTGTATGAGAAAAACTGGAAGATATATTCATTGAAAAATTATTGGGTCAATGACAGCTTTCCGTATAATGGCGTAAATGCAAAGTTTAAAAACTCACGCAACTATCGTATTGAAATCCAGTTCCATACTCAGGAAAGCTTTGATGTGAAAATGAGTGAGGAAGATCATAAACTGTATGAACAAAGAAGAGTTTTAGAACCGGGCTGTGATGAATATAACAGAATATTACAGTTACAGCTGAAATTATATTCAGATATGGAATATCCTGAAAATATTGCAGATTTAGAAAAAATTTAACTGAATCAAGTAAGTCCTCTGCTTCAATTGCAAATATCCGTCTGACCCTACAGCATCAAATGTTACAGCAGGAGGTACCGGATAATTCCGGGTCATTTGATGCATGACGATTAAAACCTGACAACAGCAGATTGTTGTTCTACATATTAGTATATGTTCTGCATAGAAGCCTGTGAATGGTTGTAAGAGAGAAGATTTATGAAAATAGTGAAAAATAAACAATCCAACAGATAAACTCTTGAAGATGATGTGATATTGTGTGGCATTATGTGAATTTTTGTGAGATTTCAGTAGAAAATAGCTTGTGATTATAATGAAAACAAGGTATACTAGTATAAAAGACAGCAGTCGGGAGAACCATTTTCCCGTCTCGTAAGGAGGATAAAATGGCAAAAAACTATGATGGCATGGCAGTTGGGGCATTTGAACTGGATAACCTGGTAGCTTGCTTTGTCGCTCTCGATGCAGCATCCAAGGCTGCAAACGTAACGATTCAAAGCGTCGAACGAAACCGACTGAAAAGCGGAGCATGTGTAAAAATACGCGGCAGTGTTTCTGATGTGAATGCAGCAATGGAAGTGGCCTTAGAGACAGCCAAACCCCTTGGCAAGATTGTTTCTCACACAGTGATCGCATCACCTTCCGCAGATACTGAAGTGGCACTTAAGATGACCATTAACAAATAGAACATGTCAGGAGGAAATGAGAAGATGTCATATGGAGCATTAGGATTAGTAGAGGTTGTGGGAAGCTGTAATGCAGTAGTTGTCCTTGACCAGATGCTGAAAACATCAGATGTGGAATTCCGTACCTGGCATACCAAGTGCGGAGGTCACGCAACTATATTCTTAAGTGGCGATATAGCAGCAGTAAAGGCAGCAGTAGATGCTGTAAAGGGAAACCCGCCCTGTGAAATTATAGCAGCAGCTGTAATCTCAGCACCGTCTGAAGAAACATCAAGACTGGTGAAAGAAGAGGAAGAAAAACACCATAAATAATAGCTAAGAGGACTTTCTGTAAATCAGTAAATGAAATGCAGAAAGTCTTTTTGGAATATGTATAAAGATTCTGCAGTAAAGAAGTGTCAGGGTATTGAAAATGATGTGAAGGTAGTATTAAATCAAGAAGGCAGGTATTTCGGAAGATGGATTATAAGAGTGTAAAAATATCAGAAGATGCAAAAATTGCAAGGCAGTCAGTGGTTATTGGAGATGTAACTATCGGGCGTGACAGTTGTGTTCTTCATTATGCTGTGATACGTGGCGATGATGCTCCGATCGTGATTGGTGAGGAATCTAATGTTCAGGAAAACTGTACGATTCATGTAAGCCGTAATATGCCGGTACATATTGGGAATAATGTGACAGTTGGACATAATGCAGTGCTTCATGGATGTATGATCGGTGACCGTACATTGATCGGAATGGGAGCGGTTGTTCTTGATGGTGCCAGAATAGGTAAGGATTGTATCATAGGAGCAGGAAGTCTTGTGACAAAGAATACAGTGATACCGGACGGTTCTCTGGTGATGGGAAGTCCTGCAAAGATTAAACGAAACCTTACATGGGAAGAAAAGCTGGGAAATCTTGAAAACAGTAAAGAGTATGTTTCTGTGTCTGCCGAAATGCAGAAGCAGGGTGTATTGTAAAAATCAGACAATAAAAATATCCCAGGAACTTTATGTAAAAACAGTGGAGTTCCGGGGATATTTATGTATATCAGACAGTAATCTTAAACCAGTCTTTTTCTTCAAAATCTACTACTGTGCAGTCATTTGCATAAGTGCATTCCGGAAGAATGATCATGGCATGGAGTACTTCATTGTTTAAAGGAAGAGGACATAAATGCCAGATAGCAGTATTGATCTTCACCATAGTTCCTTTTGGAACTATGAATGCTCTGGTAAGTTCCGGAACAGGTGCGCCTGCAGAAGCCGGTGCTACATGTATGATCATGTCATCATCCAGTGCAACAATTCCTTCCCAGGTAGTTGTGTGATATTCAGCAGCTTTAACGATGCGTTCATCTTTATGTACTGCAATAGGTGAAAAACCAATGGATCCCATACAGGTACCGGAAATACGGTCTGGATAAAATTTATGTATTTCACCCTGTAATGGATAGCCTTCTGGCTCTGTCATGCTGAAAAATGTACCAAATGGTGCAAAATCTGCAGCATTGATTTTTGTTGCTTTTAGTTCTCTCATGGTATAATACCCCCTTATATAGTATTTTATGAAAAGTTTTGATTATTTTTTGTGTGTGACTGGTGGAAGATCACAGTGATAAGCGATACCCAGTGGGGTTACCAGCAGAGGATGTACCGGACGATAAACAGGTAGCCCAAGCTTTTTTTCAAATACGCCTGTGAAATCTTCAAAACTTGCGGAACCGCCTACAACATATACAGCGGGTACCTGGTAGCCTGTGAGAAATTTCTGAGTGATCGTGGCCATTTTTTCTACCGTTGCTTTGATTACAGGGAAAATTTCAGCTTCTTTTGAACGATCTGTTTTTAAAATTTCAGCTTCTTCGTATGGGATGTTATAGTGCCCTGCTACAGTCATGGTCATGTGACTGCCGCCGGTAGCTTCATCGTCTGTGTAGATTACTTTGCCGTTTTTGAGAATACTGATTCCTGTAGTGCCTCCACCTACATCCACTACAGCGCCGTCTGAAATCTTAAGTACAGCAGCTGCAGCGGTGGGTTCGTCTACGATATTGGAAACCTCAAAACCTGCACCCTCCAGCACATATTGAATACTTTTTGAACTTCCTTCGGAAACTCCGGGTGGGATTGCAGCTGCAGCGTAAGGAAGTTCAGTTTTTCTTCAAGTTCAGCCTTCAGCCGTGTAACAAGCTGAACAGATTCATAATAATTGACGATCACGCCGTCTCTGATAGCCTGGGAGGGAGCGGATATGCCAGCAATCGGACGGTTGGTAGTGTCTACAACTGCCAGAACTGTATTAGCTGTACCCAAATCCACACCTACCTTCAGGCGGCCTTTGAATTTTTTGCATTCACCGGTTTGAACAAGATCGGCGAAATTTGATAAAGTTCTGTTTTTCAATTCCATATCTGTATACTCCTGATATTTTATTTTATAGATGAGATCGTTTGACATTGTTACTGCTCATTCCGTTCTCAGCAACATGTTTTTCGATTTTTGCTGTTTCAGAAAAAACAACAAAAAATTGCAAACAGATATTATATATTATAGAATAATCAGTATGGAAAAGCAACAAAATATGCCGTCAGGTTATGAAAAGAATAGAAAAATTATTGGTAAATATCAAAGTTTTCATTAAATATTTTTTTATTGTGTGATAAAATATTTAATGAACTTAAATACTTCTTGAATTCTTAAATAAAGAA
>OMEJ01000499.1_pt1 | contig 28088 bp, 30 predicted proteins | sample 1645361 | NCBI WGS metagenome assembly OMEJ01 (sample SAMEA103958156, study PRJEB25191) | human gut metagenome
GCAGAAGCTGCTTAATTTTGTGGGTTTAAAGACTGCACAAATATTGACAACTCCACGATAATGTCTGGAGCTGATCCCAAAATGGCGGTAACATTTGCGATTCCTTTCAGCATGCTGGGATTGTTGCTAAATCAGGTTTATATGACAGTAAATGCAGCATGGATTCATCAGGCAGATAAGCTGCTTGAAAAAGGAAACATTAAGGGTGTAAGGCTTATGAATTATCTGCCATCATTTTGTATGGCACTGCTGTTATATGGGGTGCCGGCTTTTGCAATGATTATGTTTGGAAGCAGCTGGGCACAGTCAATGCTAAATGCAGTACCAGAGAGTATTATCAATGCATTGGAAGTTGTTGGAGGAATCATGCCTGCATTAGGTATCGCAATGTTACTAAATTATCTTGGAAAAAAGACTTTAATGCCATGGTTTTTTGCAGGATTTTTCTTAACAGAGTATAGTAAACTGGATTTAACAGCAGTTTCGATTTTTGCAGCGGTTATAGCAATTATTTTATATTTCAATCAGGGTAAGGAAACAACGTCAGAGCATAGAGAGAAGAAAAAAGTCAGACGTTTATCTGTGAACAAGAAAGTAGAAGTAAAAGAAATAGGACAAAATACGGAAGAAGTAAAAGAAACAGCAAAAACAACAAATGAAGTGAAAAAGAAATTATCGAAGAAAACGTTAATTAAGACATGGCTGCTAACCACGAGTACAGAAGCATGCTACAATTATGAAAGATTACAGGCACTTGGAATCGCAAATTTAATGATCACGCCAATTAGAGCATTATATGATAAAATAGAAGATCAGGTAGCCGAATTAAAGAAATATCTTGTATTTTATAATTCAGAAGTATTTACAATTGGGCCGATCATCAATGGTATTACATGTTCTATGGAAGAAGCAAGAGCAAACGGAGAAAATGTAACAGCTAAAGATATAAACTCTGTAAGGACAGGATTAATGGGACCGGTAGCCGGTATTGGAGATACTGTAATGCAAGGAATTCTTTTCCCTATTTTATTTGGAATTGGATGTTCTATGGCATTAGATGGCAGTTATCTTGGGCCAATTTTTGCGACAGTAGTATTTGAGGTTTTAATTTTTACATGCGGATACTTTATGTTTATGACAGGATATAAACAAGGAAAAACCTCATTGCTGAAAATCCTGAAAGATGGAACGGTTGACAAGATTATTAATTCATTTAGTATTGTTGGACTTATGGTAGTAGGGTCTATGGCGGCAACACGTGTGGCAGTAAATACACCGTTAGCAATTACAGTGGGTGAGGGTGTTACAGAAATTCAGAAAGTTTTAGATTCTTTGGCACCAGGGTTAATTCCTCTTGGAATTACAATGCTTGTATGGCAGATGCTCCGAAAGAAAGTAAATACACTTTGGATTATTGTAGCAATTTTTATTGTTGGTATTATCGGATACTATACAGGAATCTTAGGATATGCAGGATAATTAACAAACAATAAAAAATATAAAACAAATACAGGAGGCAGAAAAATATGGTAAACATAATTTTGATCAGTCACGGAGAGTTTTGCGAAGGGCTGTTAAAATCGCTGATCATGGTAACCGGAGATGATTATGGGATTAAAACTGTAGCATTATATCCGGGAATGACAGCAGATACTTATAGAGAAAAACTGAATCAGACCATTTCTGAAAATGAAAATGCAGATGGAACATTGATTTTGGCAGATATCGTTTTTGGAACACCATTTCAAAGTGCGGCGTATATGTCGAAAACACATAAAATTGGTCTGGTATCAGGAATGAATATGCCAATGTTAGTGGCGGTTGCCTCCGAAAGAAATGAAAGCAGCACATTAAAGGATCTCGTTGCGGTTGCAACAAATTCTGATTACTATGGAATTAAAGGAACTTTATTCGAGGAAGGAGAAACAAGACGTCGTGGAAAACTTAGTATTAACAAGGATTGATGATCGGCTGATTCATGGACAGGTTATGACAGCGTGGATAAAAAATAAAAAAGCAACACAAGTGGTGATCGTAGATGATCTGGTAGCGGAAGATGATTATATGATTGAAGTATTGGAGATGGCAATTCCAGAGGAAATTGCTATCGGGATTTTCAATAGAGAAGATGGGGTCACGTTTTTTTCACAGGGACTTGATGAGCCAACAATCCTTCTTGTAAAAGGGCCGGAAGTATTAAATTATCTGGTAGATCACGGAATCAATATTGAAGAAGTTGATGTCGGCGGAATGGGAGCAGGAAATGGAAGGAGTGTATTATACAAAAATATTTCTACCAGTCCAGAAGAAAATGATCAGTTTAAGGCATTATTAGATAAAAATGTAAATGTTTTTATTCAGGTAATGCCGAACAATAAACCAGTAGATATTAGCAGTTATTTGAAATAAGGAGTGCTCATATGAATACAGAAAAACTAACGGGGAAAGTAATTGTTATTACAGGAGCAGCAAGTGGAATGGGGGCTGCGATGGCAAAAGACTTTTCAGCCAGAGAAGCAAAAATAGCAATTTTTGATATGGATGAAAAAAAAGCGCAGCAAGTCGTAAAGGAAATACAGGATGCAGGAGGAATTGTTGCATTTTATAAGGTTGATATTACAAATAAAACTCAGATTGAATCAGCAGCTTCTGATGTAGAAGAAAAATTTGGGGCAATCACATCTTGGGTAAATTCGGCAGGAGTATCAAAGATGCTTCCATTTTTGGATTGTGATGAAGAACTTTGGGATCTTACGATGAATGTTAATTTAAAAGGAACATTTTTATGCTGTCAGGTGGCAATTGATAAAATGCTGAAAAATGGTGGTGGATCAATTCTTAATATGTCTTCTTTGTCTGGGAAAAAACCAAGTTCATGGCAGACAGTGTATTGTGCAAGCAAATTTGGGGTACAAGGACTGACACAATCTATAGCAAAAGAGTTTGCAGATAAAAATATTCGTGTGAATTCCATTTGCCCTGGGATTGTGCATACTGAAATGTGGGATCGATTAAAGTATGAATATGCCAAAAAACGAGATTTAGATCCAGAAGAAGTGTTACCATATTTTGAGAAGAATATTCCAATGCATAGATTAGTAGATCTTCAGGATGTAATTCAGGCAGCAATTTTCTTATTGACAGATTGTTCTTCTTATTTAACTGGTCAGTCTATTAATTTAGTTGGTGGAGAGTGGATGGATTAATGAAGAAAGTGTTAATTCTTTTAGCTGGATATCCTGGAACTGGCAAAAGTTATATGGCAGACATCATTATAAAGAAATTTCCAAAACTAAGATTGCTTTCACCAGATGATATAAAAGAAGAATTCTGGGATAAGTATGGATTTGATACTTTAGAGGAAAAAGAAGAATTGATCTTAAAAGCTTGGAAAGCATATTATGAAAGAATGGAAGAAGCGTTTTTACAAAAAGAAAGTCTGATCTCTGACTATCCTTTCAGTGTAAAACAAAAATCTTCGATTGAGAAATTAGCACAAAAATATGAATATCAGATATGTACGATTCGGCTTGTTGGTAAAATTGATATTCTATTTGAGAGACAAAAACAACGGGACTTGAATGATTCTAGACATTGGGGGCATATTCTGACAAGTTATCATAAATCAGATATAAAAATAGATCGTAAAATGGCTGATAATCTTTTAGATTATAAAGAATTCTATAAAAGGTGTACGCAAAGAGGATATGGAGAATTTACGCTCGGAGATACTATAGAAGTAGATGTCAGTGATTATGATAAGATTAATTATCCAGAAATACTTCAATGGCTGGAAAATAAAATATAAGATGTAATAATTAAAAAGTACCATCAGTCTCTAGAGAAAAGGTGGTGCCGGCATTACCGCCGGCACCACTTTTTCTATCCTGATTCCCTTTCAATTTTGGGGTAATACAAAAAGATAATAATAATGAAACCTCTAAGATTTAATATTCTTTGAAAAAATCTGCAGTGAAGCTTATAAACTGTTTCAGCAAAACGCAGTTCTTGGAATTATCATTGATAATAAGATAAATACTGCGTTTTGGCAGATCGGTGATGGGAAGCAGTTTCAGACCGGGAGTCTGTGCGCACAGCGTGTAAAAACGTTCTGGAAGCAGGGAAATTCCAAGTTTTCCAGAAGGAGCCATGCAGTTTCCGGAAGGAAAATGGGGCTGTGTAGTGGCAATGCTGAATGCCGCATCAAAAGGACGCAAGGCCGCATTTTGTGATAAAACCGTAGTCTGCCGTGGCGGAAAAGCAGGGCTTGGATTTCAGACGCTGGAAAAGGGAACTATGGAATACTTTTTATCAACCGGAGAAAAAGGACCAAAAGCCGGAGAATTTTATAAAAAAAGTCCCCAGCTTGCCAGAAACTATATGTCAGAGATACCAGAACCGACTTCAAAGGAATATGTGGTCTTTGTGCCACTCAATGAACTGCTGGCGGATCAGCATCCGGAAGCGGTTGTTTTTTTGGCAAATGCAGATCAGATTTCTGGGCTGGCGACTCTGGCAAACTATGATAAAAAGACGCAGGATCATGTTAAAGTTCTGTTTGGGGCAGGATGTGTCCAGGCCATTCGTTATCCAATGGCGGAAGAAGAGAAAAATGGAGACTGCTGTTATATCGGTCTGACAGATCCATCAGCCAGAAAGTGTATAGACAAGGATATTTTGTCATTCAGTATTCCGTGGCACCGGTTCCTGGAGATGGAAGAAGAAGCAGAAGGAAGCTTTCTGACAAAGGAAACCTGGAATCAGATTGCCAGGAGAATTGTGTCATAAAAAGAACCCTTTTCTTTTTGCGCAGGATTATATACAATAAAAGAAGATGACAGCATTTTATAAATGCAGAAGGAAGAAGGGAACGATATGTCAGTAAAGAAAGTAGAAGAATATTTAAAACAGTTCCATATTGAACATAAGATTCAGATTCTGGATCAGTCCAGCGCTACAGTGGAACTGGCAGCAAAAGCGGTGGGATGCGAGCCGGCAAGAATTGCGAAAACATTGTCATTTTATGTCGGACCGCAGCCAATTTTGATCGTAGCGGCAGGTGATGTGAAAATTGATAATAAGAAATATAAACAGGAATTTGGAACAAAGGCAAAGATGATTTCATTTCAGGATGTGGAAAAGGTTATCGGCCATGCTCCGGGCGGTGTATGTCCGTTTGCTGTAAACCGGGGAGTTAAGGTATATCTTGATCAGTCTCTGAAGCGTTTTAAGACAGTTTTCCCGGCAGCAGGAAGCGGGAACAGCGCTATTGAAATGAATATGAAAGAACTGGAACAATGTTCAAAAGCAGAGAAATGGATTGATGTGTGTAAAGAGGTATGAGAAATCATACCTCTTTTTTATGGGGTAAGAAGATCCTGCTCTTTCAGTTTCAGACAGTCGCAGAGATAGAAAGAAAATAAGTATTCCAATTCCTTTTCTGCAGAGTATGTATGCAGCAGACGGCGGGCTTTCTGAATCCGGTAGTTTACGGTATTTCGGTGAAGGAAAAGAGCCTGGGCGGTTGCCTGAACACTGCCATTATGTTCAAGATAAAGTCTGAATGTACTCCGGATATCTTCATCCTGCAGCGGAGACAGAAGGCGTTCTGCCTGATATAAAACATCCAGGTCATCGATGGCAAGGGCGGCATAATAAAGGCCGACATCCTTAAAAAAAGAAACTTCTGTATTTTTTATTTTGCTTACCTGCATGGAACGGTACGCCTGTTTCAGGATGAGAGAGAGGTGGAGAGGGGCTTCTGTCAGATTACTGACTCCGCAGTGCCGGTCAAAAATGAAGCCATCAATATCGGAACAAAGATAATAGTAAGTAGTTTCATACAGAACGAATGCGTAACAGTCGATGGAAAGCTCATGGTCGGAAGCAACTGCGCAGCCGGAAGCAAAATCCGGACATAGTGTCTGGAAAGCGGTATCGTTTTCAGAAGTCAGACATTGAAGCAGGGCAGAATTTCTTCTTTCCTGGTTCTTTCTTCGGAAATGATCTGGTTGCAGTAATCCTGCATCAAATCTGCGATGTATATTTCCCAGGGCATGGTGAAAAGCGGAAAATCATGCTGTGAACACCACGAAATCAGACTATCGGGAATGTGATGAATATAGTTGCCGACATTTAGAATTAATCCGCTGGCGCCGCTGGCATAGATCTTTGAGGCAAGATCAAATAAAAGATCTTCTTCGCCGGCGTTTAATCCGGTCGTGATGATAAGTTCTCCGCCGCGGATAAAAGAACAGTTGTTAATGTCCTCCAGGAGATGAATCCAGGTGATTTTATGATTCAGAGCGACAGAGGGAGTTATGAATTTAAGTTTGTATTTTTCCTTTGACTGCTGATAAAAATGTTTTAAAGTGAAAGACATAAATTTCTCCTTGAATATGATTATTATCATATATGATAGCATCTTTGTGCTGATAGTACAATAATTATAAGGAAAATTGGGATAAAAAACATAAAACAAAAGAAATAGTTGTGCTATAATCTAAATATCGAACATGACAAGGAAGCCATGAAGACAAAGGCATCCGCTGTCGTGTTCTTTTTTTATTTTATAGTAAACTGCGTTCTTATAAAATAAAAACGCTCTGCGGGGATCGCGCTGCGGCGGAATAGGCAATGTCGTTTATGCGGTCCGCTGCAGACGAGGAATCCTGGAAAGCAGGATTCTTTCTTACGGATATGGATGTTACAGAGAGGAAAATACGATGTCACTTAGAAATGCATTACCAAAAATCATAACAGGGACAGTTCCGGGAATGAAATCAAAATTACTGATTGAAAGAAGAGATAAGGCAGCTCCATCTGCAGTCAGCTGTGTTTATCCGGTTGCTATTGCAAGAGGCGAGGGTGCAATGATAGAAGATCTGGATGGAAATTATTTTCTTGACTGGATCGGTGGAGTTGGTGTACTGAATGTTGGATACAGCCAGCCGGAGATTGTAAGTGCGGTAAAAGATCAGGCAGAAAAATATTTTCATGGAATGTTTAATATTGTAACCCACGAGGGATATGTGGCCCTGGCAGAAAAACTGAACCAGATTGCTCCGGTAAAGGGAGAACAGAAGAGAACATTTCTGACGAACAGTGGGGCGGAAGCAGATGAAAATGCAGTGAAAATCGCACGGGGATATACAAAAAGACCCAATATCATTGTTTTCTCCGGAGCATTTCATGGAAGGACAGAGTTAACGATGACTATGACATCAAAGAAGGCATATGCAAAGGGAATGGGACCGTTAGCTCATGGAGTGTTCCGCGCGCGGTTTCCGTACGTATACCGGAATCCGGAAGGAATGCCGGAGGAAAAAGAAATAGATTATTATGTTGATTCTATTTACAAAGTATTTGAAGAATGCGGAGCGCCGGAAACAATTGCGGCCATTGTTGTTGAACCAGTGCGGGGAGAAGGCGGATTCATACCGGCTCCAATCGAATGGGTCAAAGCAGTCCGCAGATTATGCGATGAGACAGGAATTCTTTTGATTGCGGATGAGGTACAGACAGGATTCTGCCGTACAGGGAAAATGTTTGCCTCTGACTACTGGAAAGATGCGGGATGTGCTCCGGATATTTTAACGATGGCAAAATCGATTGCGGCAGGAATGCCGTTAAGCGCTGTTACCGCAAGAGAAGAAATCATGGAGGCGGTTCCGGTAGGAACTATTGGAGGAACCTACTGCGGAAATGCCGTTTCCTGTGCGGCGGCTTTAAAGGCTATTGAATTTATGGAACAGCATCATTTGGATCAGAGAGCTGTGGAGATAGGGAATAAAGTTATGTCCCGGTATAAAAAATGAAAGAAAAATATGAAGCCGTTGGCGATGTGAGAGGTCTGGGATCTACGATAGGAATCGAATTTGTAAAAGATAAAGATTCAAAAGAACCGGATCCGGATCTGGTAAAAAGTCTGATTCAGGAGTGTGTGCAAAACGGGCTTCTGGTGGAAAGTGCCGGAATTTATGGAAATGTTATTCGATTTCTGGCGCCTCTGGTCATAACGGATGAACAGCTGGAAGCAGGACTGGATATCCTGGAAAAGGCAGTGGCAAAATTTTCAAAGGAAAAGTGATGGTGAAATATGCAGGAATTAATAATAAAACCGGATATTTTCAGATATGACAGAACAGAGGATTTTGTCAGAGAATTCAAGATTGGAAAAGGAGATCTTATTCTTACATATCAATATATTTATGAGCCATATTTCAAAAAACTGAATTTAGAATGTGATGCAGCATTTCAGGAAAACTATGGATCAGGGGAACCGTCTGATGTCATGGTGGAAACCATGAGAAAGGATATAAACAAAGATTACAGACGGGTGATCGGAGTCAGAGGAGGGACAGTGCTTGATATTGCAAAATTATTTGCTCTGGAAACAGGTGTATCTCTGACAGATTTGTATAATGGAAAAATTCAGCCGGTAAAAAAGAGAAAACTGATTTTGGTTCCAATGACATGCGGAACCGGAAGTGAGGTGACCAATATATCAATTCTGGCATTTCACCGTCTGGAAACAAAGAAGGGTCTGGCGTCAGATGCATTGTATGCAGATACGGCAGTTCTCCTTCCGCAGCTGCTGGGAAGTCTGCCAAAGAAAGTGTTTGCGGCAAGTTCCATTGATGCTCTGATTCATGCGATTGAATCCAGTTTGTCACCGAAAGCCAATACCACGACCAGAATGTTTGGATACAAGGCAATCGAAATGATTCTAAAAGGATATGAAAAAATTGCAGAAAAAGGAGATGGAGTCAGGCCTCTTCTTTCAGAACAGTTTCTTCTGGCAAGCAATTATGCAGGGATTGTTTTTGGAAATGCCGGATGTGCCGCAGTGCATGCGCTGAGTTATCCGCTGGGGGCGGCTTATCACGTAGCCCATGGAGAATCAAGTTATGCTCTATTTTCAGGTGTTATGAAGAATTATCTGGAGATAAAAACAGATGGTGAAATGCAAAAACTGAAGCAGTGGATTTCCTGGATTTTAGAGTGCAGGGAGACCGAAGCGTTTCAAAAATTAGATGAACTGCTGGGGCATATTATGAAAAGAAAACCGCTTCATGAATATGGCATGAAAGAAAAGGAAATAGAATTATTTACGGATTCTGTACTGCAAAATCAGCAGAGGCTGTTAGCGAATAACTTTGTGGAGCTTCGCAGAGACCGTATTATGAAAATTTATAAAGAATTATTTTAAGACATCGGAACAGGTTATACAAAGAGGTATATGAGCGGCCGCTCAATATGCCTCTTTTTTGATAAAGCATAACTAGAGAAAGGAGATTCTTATGAGTGAGGATATTTTAACAATAGCAGTTGTAAATTTCAAACCAGATGCAGGGCAGAAAATAGAAAATCTGCGCCGCATGAAAGGATTTGCTGCAGCTGCATCTAAAAGAGGCTCCGATCTGATTCTTTTCCCTGAAATGTGTCTGATGGGATATGACTATTATATCAGTCAGCAGAAACACTGGATGGAAACAGCGCAAAAACAATGGCTGAGATTTCAAAAAAATATGGAAATTACATTGTATTTGGAGCCGCTGAGTATGCAGAAGAAAAAGACTGTCTTTATAATTCTGCATTTGTAACAGGACCGGAAGGGGTTATTGGAACTTACCGGAAAATTCATCCGTATGACGCGGAAAACATGTGGTGTGAAAAAGGCAGTGAGCCTTTTATGTTTGAGACTCCGTGGGGACCAGTCGGAATTGGAATCTGCTATGATTCTTACCAGTTCCCTGAACTGATGCGTTATTACGTAAGTAAAGGAATGAGATTGTATTTAAATCCGACAGCGGAATTTGAACAGGTGGAATTAGCGGGAAGCCGGGATAACCGGCAGGAGACACTGGAGCTTGCCACGATTGATTTTTCTCTTGCGGACAGAAGTTTATGTAAAGAAAACAAATGGGCAGGTGAAATAGATTATCGGCCGCATATATATAAAAAGTTTGAGTAAAAGGAGGAAATGATATGATTACAGGTTATATTGTAATGGCAGTTTTAGCGATTGTGTTTCTTAGCATCTCATCAATCATTGCCAACAAATTTTCAGGGGAAGGCGTAGATGATTTTGTCGCGGGCGGCAGGAAGGTACCTTTTGGTCTGGTAACATCAAGTGTCATGGTGTCATGGCTGTGGGCGATTACGGTCATCGGATCTTCTGAACAGGGAATGGTATTAGGAATTTCAGGAGGATTGAATTATGCGGTAGGTTCCATGCTTCCGTTTTTTATCTTTATTCCGCTTGTACTGACACTTCGAAAGAAAATGCCCAAATGTACTATATTCGTAGAATTTATAAAAGTACGTTACAGCGCCGGGCTTTCAAGGATTTTCATTATATTTGCATTGCTGCTGACTTTGTATATTCTGCTTTCTCAGGGAATGGGAGTAGGTGTTGTATTCCATACAATTTTTGGAGTTCCCTATAAAGTGGCGGCAGCAGTGCCAATTCTGATCGTGGCTTTTTATATTTCAAAAGCAGGATTAAAAGGTTCTATTGTAAATGATTTTATCATGTTCATTATTATTTCCATTATTATGCTGATCACCATACCGATTATTTTAAAACATTTTGGAATGAACGCCATTTATAACGGCATGCTGGATGCTGCGACAAATCAGTCAAATCCGAATTATAATCCGGATGTTTTAAATCTGTTTTCAAAATCAGGACGTAATTATGGCCTGGTCTGCATCTTGTATGTATGGGACAGATTCTTCTGGATCAGGGATATTACTCCAAGGCAATTTCCACAGCAAGTTCCAAAAAACTTCTTCTGGCATATGTAATCGGTACAATTTTTGCATGGATGCCGGTACCTCTTCTGTGCGGCAATGTTATAGGAAGTGTTGGAGTTAGCCTTGGACTGGGAAGCGATGTGCTTTCTTCTGCATCAGATATAGCGCCATATGTGTATCATGTCGTATTTGGCAGCGGACTGGGCAGTATCCTGTTCATTCTGATGATTTTTATGGCAGGTTTGTCTACCGGCGGAGATGTTCTTTCCGGAGCTCAGTCAATTTGTACGGTTGATATTTATAAGAAATATATCAACAAAGAAGCAACAGAAGCAGATCAGGTGAAATTCGGAAAGAGGATGACGATCGTGATTGGAGTGGTTATGGCAGTCGTTGCAATGTTTTTTGAAGGAAGATCCCTGGTGTCTATTGATGTAATGACAGGAATCCTGTTTGCGGCGCATGTGCGGCTTTTGTCAATGGAGTCTTTTGGAAAAGAGTTTCAACCAGGGTTGCAGCCGCTTCTATCTTTATCGGCATTATCAGTGGAGTGATTGCTTATGTGATGATTCCGAATCCGGATATTAATTATGTGGTTGGAAATTTATGTTCTTTGATCGTACCGATTATAGTTATTGTTGCTGGATCACTGATAGAAAATTATGAGTTTGATTTTCAGAAATTAATGGATTATGAACCAGATCACAAAGTAAATGTATAGAAGAAAGGGGGAGACAGAAGATGATTATGAGCAGAGCAGCGTTTGAGTTTTTTCAGTATTTTTCTTATGGATGGTTTTGTGTAGGAGCTTTTACGGTTGGATTTCTGGCAATCCGGGATTTGATCAAAATGCTGCGAAAGAAAAAGTAAAGAAAGACAGGCTGATATAAAAACAGACATGGCACCGAAAGGATTTTCGATGCCATGTCTATTCTTTTAGATATGGTACAATGACGGATATGATGTGAGCAACCTGATTCCTCTGCGGTGCTGAAAGCATGGAGACCAGATGTTCCAGCTGATCATGCCTGGAAGGAGAGTCTGCTTCCAGGTCATAAGAAGCGCTGCCAAATAAAAGATAGTCAGCGGAGGTATGCAGAGAACAGGCAACTGCTGCAAGGATCGGACAGGACATGGTTTTTAATCCGGCCTCAATTTCATATACGTAGTGAGTGCTGATATCAGCCAGTTCTGCCAGCTGTTCCTGCGTCAGATTCTGCTGTTTTCTAAGTTCTTTGATTCTTTTTCCGATTGCTTTTCTGTCCAGTTTCATTTCGGTACCTCCATGAAAAAATACTATAACTGTCAGCCACATGGAACCACGATCTGCAGATACAATGAAATGTTGCTGACAGTAACAGTCAATGGTATGATAGATAGGAGAACAGAGGCCAGAGAGTATGTATGTTTGGAACAGAATGTGGAAAACTAATGAAAAACTGAAAGAGGAAAAAGAATGACAAAGGAAATTTGGAACGAATCGGTAAAAAACAGGATCATGATGTATCTTATAAATTACCGGAAGAGCAAAGAACAGCTTATCCGGCGGCCGTATTTTATTTTTGAAGATCTGGCGGCGGTTTTTCGCCTGGCAGATCCGGAAGAACCGCTGAAAGAAAATCCGGTGGATCATGAAGATCTGAACCGGTGGGAAATCGGAAAAGAAGAATTGTACCGCTGTGCCATGAAAAGCATGCCGGCAGAATTTCCGGTTCATGTGAAAACAGCGGCGGGAAATCGAAAGCGACTGGATCAGGAGCCTGTTTTTATTGTGTCCAACTGCCAGGGAATTTATGGCGCCGGCGTCATATTATATCCTGGATTTCTGCAGGAGTTTTCAGAACGGTATGGATGGAACCTTTTCCTCATGCCATGGAGTATTCATGAAGTCTTTGTTTTGCTGGACCGGGGACAGCACAGACCGGATCAGCTGAGGGAAATTATGGAGAAAAATGTTTCCGGACTGATTTTGGAAAAAGACCGTCTTTCAGATAATCTTTACTATTATGATTTCTCAGAAAAGCAGATTTTAACTTTATATTAGAGAAGCAGAGCGATCCTTGTCCGCAGGCCGGGCAGGGATTCTTTGTTATAAAAACCTTAGGTTGCAGATACAGACTGGTATCAGATATAATGAAAGGGAAATGTGACAGGAAGAAGGAGGTGTCGTATCATGGGACAGGTAAGACTTCATACCGGCTGTATCAACTGCATGGCGGAACGGCATTTGAATCATTATGATCCGGATACACCGGAAGCAGAGAAGCTTGCTTATATGCAGGGAGTGCTTGGAATTTTAAGTGAGGCAGAGACGTTTGAGAGCGCGCCTGTTGTTACAGAACGTATTTATGAACTTCAGCGAAAGATGTTCGGAGAAACAGTGGATTTTTCGGAAATCAAGCATACATATAATCAGATGATGAAACAGGAAGAAGAGAAGATTGTCCGGGAAATCGAGGAAGCAGAAGATCCTTTAAAAAGAGCCATTCAGTATGCTATGACGGGGAATTATATTGACTTTGGGGCTATGAGCAGTGTTGACAATGCAAAGCTGGAAGAACTGCTGGCGGAATCAGAGAAAAACCGGGTGGATGAGGAAGAGTATGCCAGGCTGAAAGAAGATCTGAAAGGAGCCTTAAGAATGGTATATCTGACAGACAACTGTGGAGAGATTGTACTGGATAAAATTCTCATACGTCAGATTATGAAAGAGTATCCAAAGGTCAGGGTTACGGTGATCGTCCGGGGAAAACCTGCTTTAAATGACGCAACCATGGAGGATGCCCGGGAGACAGGACTTTCTGACATCACTGCGGTCATAGGAAATGGCAGCGGCATTACGGGAACCTGGCTGCCGGAAATATCAGAGGAAGCCAGGGAAATGATCGATGCAGCAGATCTGATCCTGTCAAAAGGGCAGGGAAATTTTGAGACGCTTCAAGGCTGCGGGAAAAATATATACTATATGTTTTTGTGCAAATGCAGACTGTTTGTAGAGAGATTTCAGATGAAGCAGTTTGAAGGCGTTCTGGCAAATGAACTGCGGTGCCGGGAGATTATGTAATGGGAACTGAAAGAAAAAAGCAGGAAGAAAGCCGTCTGTATTTTCATGGGAAAATATTCACTTCGGATAAGGAAAATCTGTATGCAGACGCCATGATCGTGGAGGACGGTATCATCCGCTGGATTGGAAGAGAAAGTCAGATGCCGGAGGGAAACTGCAAAAGATATGATCTGGAGGGAGCCTGTGTGATTCCCGGACTGATTGATGCTCATATGCATCCGATGATGCTGGCAGATTACAGCCGCCAGATTTCTGCGCTGCCGCCGGAAGTAGGTTCCATTGAGGAACTGGTGGAGAAGATAAGGGAACGCAGGATGCGGCAGAAACCGGGAGAATGGATTCTGGGCTGGGGATATGATGAAGGAAAATTTGCGGAAAAACGATCGATCACACGTTATGATCTGGACCGGGGATGCAGCGATGCCCCGGTGTCCGTGGTGAGAACCTGCGGGCATATAAGATGCGTTAACAGCAAAGCATTGGAACTGGCAGGTATTGACCGCAGCACCCCGGATCCCGAAGGCGGAGAAATCGAGAGGGATGCGTCTGGTGAGCCGACCGGTGTATTAAAAGAAAGTGCCAGGAATCTGGTGACAAAATGGATGCCAAAGGACAGCAGGGAAGATCAGACAGTCCGTCTTGTGGATCTGGGGAAATTATTACTGTCCCAGGGAATCACAGCGGCAGCGGATATGGGGAATCTGGAACCGGGAGATAATCTGCCGTTGTTTCAGGAAGCGGCCCGGAAAGGATGGAAACAGAGAACCGCGGTTTACCGCATGTGGGAATTTTTTAAAGATGATCCGTCCTTTGATATAACTGAGGAAGAGATGGACCGGGATAACCAGATTTTTGCCGCAGGGCTGAAACTGATCGGTGACGGCAGTGTTTCCGGCTGTACGGCGTGGATGAATCGGCCATATTGTGGAAAAAATCAGGAATATGGCATGCCGGTGTTGACAGAAGAACAGCTGGAATCCGCCATTGCTTTCTGCAAAGAACATCACTGTCAGCTTTCCATTCATGCAATGGGGACAAAAACCATTGCCATGGCAGTGGATCGTCTCTGCAGGGAAGCTTCCTGGATGACAGAGGAGATTCCTTCTGTCAGAATCGAGCATGTGACAGATCCTGATGCAGAAAGTATAAAAAAAGCAGCCGGACACAATATTGCAGTTGTGACTCAGCCGATTTTTATGTATGCGGAAGTAGAAAGCTATCAGAAGAATCTGGGAGACGAATGGATGAAGCAGTGTTACCCTGTGAAATCTATGCTGAAACAGGGAGTGAAGCTCTGTTTTTCCACCGATGCTCCAGCAACTGCATGGGCAGTGCCTTCGGATCCCTTTTCGAATCTGAAGGCAGCGGTTACAAGAAAGGCTTATGATGGAACAGACTGCGGCCGGAATGAGGCGGTGGATATAGAAACGGCTGTGAAACTGTATACTGCTGAAGCGGCAGATATCATAGGATTTCATGGAATCGGAAGGCTGAAAAAGGGATACCAGGCAGATTTTGTGATTCTGGATCGGAATATTTTCCAGATCGATCCGGAAGAACTGGATCAGACCAATGTTATGGCGGTTTATATCGGGGGAAACTGTGTTTATCAAAAGTAAGCAGCATTTTTTGAAACTGCCGATGGGTTCATATTCGGATAAGAAAAAAGAATGGAGGGATAGAATGTTTCAGATGCCAGAATACCGGGCGCCGGATTTTAAAGAGAAAAAATTCATGGACGCTCCGGATGCTGTATGGGAAGAAGTAAAAACAGCAGGCGTTGCGCCGGAAGGCTATCATAGTACATCCATGTATCCGGAATATTACAAGATTCATGGAGAGTGGAAACTGGCAAAAGAGAGCCGGATGGATTCCAGCGTTGTCTTGACAGAGGATGGAAGCCTGAAGGTGGTAGAGAATCGTAATCTCCAGGAAGGGGATAAAGTGATTCTTGGAAGAAGCGAGGACGCACAGGAAGGAATTTACCTGCATACATCAGGATTCGGACAGGAAGAGGAAGGGAAAGATCAGTTTGTGTTCCGTCAGGGAAGAAGCAGGGAGACCTCTTATGCCAGAGATTATGACCGGCTGTTTGAACTGCTTCGTTATGAGCGGGAACACGGAAATATTTTGTGGGTGATGGGACCCGCCTTTTCCTTTGACGCAGATGCCAGGACCGCCATGCAGAAAATGGTGGAACATGGTTATGTGGACGGCCTTATGGCTGGGAATGCCCTGGCGACCCATGATCTGGAAGGAGCATTGTTCCACACAGCTCTGGGACAGGATATTTATACGCAAAAATCACATCCCAACGGACATTACAACCATCTGGATGTGATTAATAAAGTTCGCAGAAGCGGTTCTATCCCCCAGTTTATCGAAGATTACAAGATTGATAATGGCATTATTTACAGCTGTGTAAAGCATGATATTCCCATGGTCCTGACCGGCTCCATAAGAGATGACGGACCGCTTCCGGAAGTTATCGGAGATGCTTATGAAGGACAGACTGCCATGAGAAGTCTGGTAAAAAAAGCAACGACTGTCATATGTCTGGCGACAATGCTTCATACAATCGCCGCCGGAAATATGACGCCGTCCTACCGGGTAACGGAAGATGGAACCATACGTCCGGTTTTTCTGTATACGGTGGATGCGGATGAATTTGTAGTCAATAAACTTTTGGACAGAGGCAGCCTCTGTGCAACAACGATTGTAACCAATGTACAGGATTTTATCATGCTGGTCGGGAGAGGGCTGGATGTGATATAAAACAATAGGAAAGGAGACAGCATATGATACCATTGATTATAGCCGGAGTGATTGTCCTGATTATCGTAATCTGGGCGGCAGCTTCATATAACGGATTTATTCAGTTAAGGAACAAGACGGAGGAGGCATATTCTGCGATTGATGTATCCTTAAAGAAACGATACGACCTGATACCAAATTATGTGGAAACCGTAAAAGGATACGCAAAGCATGAAAAAGAAACGCTTCAGAATGTTATTTCCGCCAGAAATTCTGCCATGGAATCTTCCGGACCGGAGGAGCGCATGGCCAATGAAAACGCATTGACAGGAGCCTTAAGATCTCTGTTTGCAGTAGCGGAAAATTATCCGGATCTGAAGGCAAATCAGAATTTTATCAAGCTGCAGGATCAGCTGGACCGTCTGGAAGAAGAAATTGCCGGATCCAGACGATATTATAACGGTGTGGTAAACCAGTATAATACAAAGGCAGAGATGTTCCCGGGAAATATCATCGCAGGCATTTTCAAATTCAGGAGAAAACCATTATTCGAAGTGGATTCAGAAGCAGAGAGAAAAAATGTGAAGATAGACTTTTCATAATGAGAGAAAGGAGGGGCAGGACAATGATCAAACGTTGTTTGACCTGTCTGGCAGTTTCGCTGATGCTGCTGGCGGGAACTATGGGATGGAGCGGCTGTTTTGTAAAAGCAGAAGAAAAAGTGTCCAATGACGCTGCCATGCAGACCCGGCAGTATAATGTGGACATTACGGTCAATGAGGATCGAAGTTATACGATAACGGAACAGATCAAAGTAAAGTTTTTAGAAGACCGTCATGGTATCTATCGCTATATTCCAAACAAAGGCAGAATGCTGTATGAAGATGAAAAGGGACAGAATCAGTGGATGCCCTATTATGCGGATGTGGATATGAAAGACAGCAGCGAGGTCTGTGATGAAGACTCAGAGGACGGGAATGTGGTTTTCCGGTTTGGTGATGAAGATGTTACCGTAAGGGAAGGAAATTATAAATTTACCTATGATTTCATACCGAAATATCAGGAAGAATCATTTGACAAAGCCTATTATAATATTTTTCCGATTCAGTGGCAGAATAAAATACCGAAGGGCAGCAGATTCACGATTCATTTTGCGAAAGATACGGATTTGGAGAAAATCCGCCTGTTTGCCGGGGCGTATGGATCAGAAGAGGATGCGTCCGGGCTGGTTGATATAAGGACAGATGAAAATCATCATGTCATAGAGGGTACACTTCGGCAGGATCTGGCGCTGGGAAGCGGTCTGACCTTTTACAAACCAATGGAGTCCGGATATTTTACATCCGTACATCAGCCGGGAGGAGCCAGGATCATAGCAGGAATCGCCGCTGCTGTTTTGATCGTAACCGCTGTATTCTATGTTTTGTTCGGAAGGGATGAAAAGATCATACCTTCTATTCAGTATCAGCCGCCGGAAGGCCTGGACAGTGCGGCAGTCGGCTATGTGATCGATGGGGCTCTGGAAGACAAGGATGTTGTGTCTCTGATTCTTTACTGGGCCGATAAGGGGTATCTTCAGATCGAGGAGAAGAAAAACAAGGATCTTCGGCTGGTGAAGATCAGAGATCTGGATGAGAGTGCCCCGGATTACCAGAAAGAGATGTTTGGAAAATTGTTCAGAAAGAAGGATTCGGTAAAAACGTCTTCTTTAAAGTATAAGTTTGCAGATACGATCGCAGTGGTAAAGGATCAGATTAAGATTGCCTACAAAGACCGGATTTATACGAGTCAGTCCAGAGTGGTCCGGATCATTGCGGCATTGATCACTCCGGTTCCGCTGATTGCTTTTATCATTATGATATCAGTTTATTCTTACCAGGGCGGCCTGATCATTTTCTTGTCCATTGTGTCCTGTATCCTGCTGATCGCAGGAGAAATATGGGCCATATGCGCAGTGGATACCTGGTATATAACAAAAAAAGGGTTGAGAAAAATAAACATTGCCGCATCCGTGCTGCTTCCGGCAGCGGCTGTGGTTTTATATGGAATCGGGTACCGGAGAGAAGTCAGCCAGGGAATTGCGTTTGATTATCTGTGGCTGTATGCTTTTACAGGAGCGGTTTCTCTTCTGGCAGTGCTTTTTACGGCATTTATGAAACAGAGAACAAAGCAGTGTGTTGAATGGATGGGACGGCTGGCAGGTCTTCGGGATTTCATTGAAACGGCAGAGTTAGACCGGATGAAGGTTATGGCAGAAGAACATCCGGAGATGTTTTATCATATTCTGCCCTATGCGTCTGTGCTGGGAGTGTCGGACATTTTTTCAAAGAAACTGGATGCCATTGCTCTGCCGGCGCCGGAATGGTATGTGCCATATTCCGGATATACGGTGTTCCATTATTATATGATACATGACTGTATCAACCATGCGGCGTCAGCGTCTCTTACAGCGGTCAAAGCGTCAGAAAGCCTTGGAAGCGGCGGAGGCGGGAGTTTCTCCGGCGGTGGATTTTCAGGAGGCGGTTTCGGCGGCGGAGGCGGCGGAAGCTGGTAGCAGGAATGGTCAGGGAAGGTATTTCATCATGGAATACCTTCTTTTTTTATGCCTGAATCCGGTACGGGGATAAAAAAATTACCGGATTATAAGTTCCGGATAAAAAAGAAAACCGGAAAAAGATACCACATTAAAAAGCCCACAATTGATAATCTGAATCCTGTTTCACATGATATACTCTTATCATCTTAAATGCAGGGAAAACTTGTGGATGCTGAGAGGAGCTTAGAAGATGAGACGTTCAAAAGATAAATTTTATATGAAACAGATTTTTGACTGCATTATGGACGGAAAAGTATATGCAACAGGGAAAATCGCGCAGGAAATCGGACTGTCGGAAAAATCGGTAAGAAATAAACTGAATGAGATAGACGAATTTCTGAAGAAAAACAATCTGGGAGAGATTCAGAGAAAACCCAGGGTGGGGATATGGCTGGAAGCATCGGCTCAGCAGAAAGAGCAGATTCAGGCAGCATTAAATACCCGGGAAGATTTTCAGATCAGCAGCTATGATCCACGAGAGCGTATGACAGAAACATTAAAAATCTTTTTTAATCTGCGGCCCTGGCAGACGATCACAACACAGAAATTGTCAGAACGCCTGTATCTGAGTGTTCCTACCATGTTAAAAGTCTTGAAGGAATGTGAAGAATGGCTGGCAGTTTATCACATTGCGCTGGTCAATGAGCGGGGGAAAGGATACCGGTTAAAGAGTAAGGAAAATGAATACAGGGTAGCTCTGAAAAATCTGATCATGGAAAAAGGATCAGCAGAAGAAATGAAGGAAAATATACAGTATTTTTTTTCCAACATGGATGTATCGGCAGTGACCAAATGTATCATACAGACAGAGGATGAATGGAATTACCGGTTTACGGATGAATCATTTTACGAAATCCTGATTTACTGCTGTCTTGCATATAAGCGGAAAGAACTGGCGATACCAATGGTAAGCGACTATAATCCGGAAGAACTGAAGATCCTGAAGAAATACAGTGAGTACGCATTTACTGTGGCAATCTTTGAGAAGCTGGAGGAAGTCTTTCATGTTCATTTTCTGTCAGAGGATATTTTGTTTTTATCCATACAGATTCTGTGTTCTAAATTTATCGGAATCTCAAATGTAGAAGTGACTTTGGGACAGGTAAAAAAATATGATAATAAACTGGTGGAGTTTGTAGACCGGATGCTGAAGGTTATCTCCGATATTCTGGAGGTTGACCTGTCAGATGATCAGAAACTAAAAGAAAGTCTGATCGTTCATCTGAGACCGACCATTTTCCGGCTTCGATATGGGACCCCGCAGAACAATGCTCTGATTGATTTTATCAAAGAAGAATACAAAAATGTATTCCGGGCAAGCTGGGCCATCAGCATTTTGTTTGAGGAAAGCTACAATCTTCAGATTACAGAGGATGAGATCGGTTACATTGTTCTATACATTCAGGCGGCAATCGAGCGGAAAAAGCACCAGTATAAAGCAGTTTTGATCACCAATTCCAATATGGGCCATGTTCAGCTGATGAAGGAAAGAATCAAGCGGGCCGTTCCGGAAATCGGATGGCTGAATTTTGTCAGTACCCATGAATTTCGTCTGATGGATTATGATGACTGCGATATTATCATTTCGGCGACACCGCTGAAGGAAAAGGACAAGCGGTCTGTAGTGATTCCGAACATTCTAAGTGAAAATGGGCTTATGGTGCTTCGAAACCATCTGGATATGATCAATTCCCAGAGGGAAGAAAATCAGACGCCGTTTTCACCGGAATGCTGCCTTCTGTTTTCACCGGAATTGATTTTTACCGATCTGGAAGTCAAAACAAAGAAAGAATGTCTGAAGATCATGTGCAAAGCCATGGAAGACAAAGGTGTAGTCACAAAAGATTTCTTTGATACGGTGATGGAACGGGAGAGCAAAACAACGACGACGATAGGAAACGGAATCAGCATTCCCCACGGTTCTCCGACGGAGGTCAATGAGCCAAAAGTCGCCATTGCCCTTTTGAAAGAACCGGTTATGTGGGATGACGAGCCGGTCCGCATGGTATTTCTGCTGGGATTTCGTATGAGCACCAGAGATGAGATCAGCCGGATCCAGCTCTTTTATAACGAATATGTGTCTCTGATTGATACAGAGGAAAAGATTCATACGCTGCAGAATATGAAGTCAAATATAGAAGTCTATAAATATTTAATTCAATAAACTTTAATCAAACAGGAGGAGAGAAACATGGATATCAAAAGCGTTTTGGACGACAGGGTCATTGATCTTGAAATGAAGGCAGAAAACAAAGAAGAGGCAATCACTTATCTTGCGGAGAAACTGAAAAGCGCCGGGTATATTGCGGATGTGGAAGAATACGTGGCGGATATTTATCTGAGGGAATCCCAGGGTCAGACAGGGATTGGGAACTATGTGGCAATCCCGCATGGAAAGAGTGATTCTGTAACTCAGGTAGGAATTGCCATTGGGAAACTTGACCATGAAATTGAATGGGAAACTCTGGATGGCAAGGGAGTTAAACTTATTTTCCTGTTTGCTGTGGGAAAAGACAATGAAAATGCCAGGACTCATCTGAAACTGCTGGCAGAGGTTGCGAGGACGCTCGGAAATGATGAAGCGGTCCAGGCTCTTCTGGAAGCTAAGACAGTGGAAGATCTGAAAGCAGTCTTCTGATGAATATTACATATTGAAAGCATACAAAAAACGTCTGCCGGTTCCGGCGGGCGTTTTTCACTGCCCCAAAATATTTTTTAAAATTTACCAGATTAAAATGCCCGGAAAAAAGAAAATTATAAAAAAATGTGCCGGATTAAAATGTCAAAAAAACACTTTTCTGCCGGAAATGCGGAAAAAACTTCCGCATTAAAAAGCCCTGACTTAATGACCACAGGACAAGGTTTCATAGTATGATTTGAACATAGCAAAAGAGCTTAAGCGCAAATGACTCGCAGGCGGGGAAAAGATTCATTTGAAAACGAAAGGAGATTTATTATGAAAATTGTAGCAGTTGCAGCATGTACCTCAGGAATCGCGCACACTTACATCGCAAAGGAAAAACTGATTCGGGCAGCAGAGAGTATGGGGCACACGATCAAGGTGGAAACACAGGGAACCATCGGTACGGAAGATGAACTGACACCGGAAGAAATCAAAGAAGCAGATATCGTAATTCTTGCGGTAGATATTGCCATAACCGGAACCGAGAGATTCGAAGGAAAACCAACTGTAAAAGTTCCGACAAATGTATGTGTAAAGGCGCCAAAACAGCTGATTCAAAAGATTGAAAATGAATTAAAAAAATAAATACAAAGGAGAAGAGAGAATATGAAAAAAGTCGTAGAAGAATTAAAAAGACATGCCTTGACGGCCATTTCCTATATGCTGCCGCTGGTTGTTGCTTCCGGACTTCTGATTGCTATCGGTAATCTGACGGGAGGAGAAAATGTAACTGAGTTATCCAAGATGACAGTGCCTAGTGCTCTTACCACATTAGGTACACTGGGAATGGGACTGCTGCCGTCCTTCATCGCAGGATATATTTCCTACTCCATTGCAGACAGACCTGGTATTGCTCCTGGTTTCTTAATGGGACAGATTGCTTCTTTCCTTGGAGCAGGATTCCTTGGCGGTATGATCGGCGGTTACCTGGCAGGTTATATTGCTTTATTCATCCGTAATCATCTGAAAGTGCCAAAATGGGCAGAAGCTTTGATGCCGATGATGATCATTCCAACATTATCTGCTTTGATCGCAGGATTGATTATGTTCTTTGTGATTGGAAATCCAATCGTATGGGCAACCAACGCTTTGACAAACTTTATTACAGGACTTGACCAGTCTTCCAAAGGTGTTTACGGATTTATCATCGGAGCCCTTGGATGTATTGACTTTGGAGGCCCGATCAGTAAAGTTCCAAACCTGATTTGTGACGGACTTCTGCTGGAAGGAATTACAGAACCGGAAGCGATCAAGGTACTTGCGGCTATGGTTCCTCCGCTGGGAATCACATTCTCATTGGTATTATCTAAAGTATTAAAGAAACCGATCTATGCAGCTCAGGAAGTGGAAAATATTAAGGTTGCGTTCCCAATGGGACTGTGCATGATTTCTGAGGGAGTTATCCCGATTGCCATGAATGACCTGATTCGTACCTGTATCTGTACAGCAACCGGATGCGGAGTTACCGGAGCCATCAGTTTCACACTGGGAGTTGGAAGCAAAGTTCCGTCTGGCGGAGTCTTTGTAATCCCGGCGATGTCCAATCCTCTGGCAGCGCTGATCGCGCTTCTTGCAGGAACTGCCGTAACAGGTGTTCTTCTTGTGCTGATCAAGAAGAGAAGAACCGGAGATGAGAATCCGATCATAGAAGACAAAGAAGAAGAAATGGATTTATCAGGATTCACGATTTCTTAACAGATAAAAAGGAGACAACGCTATGTATGTATCAATGAAAGGGATGCTCAAAAGAGCAAATGAAGGCAATTATGCAGTAATGGCAATCAACTGCTTCAATATCGAAACGACAAGAGCAGTCATTGCCGCAGCCCAGTCAATGCGGGCGCCGGTCATTATCAATATTGTTCAGGAACACATGGTAAATCATTGTGACAGCAATTTAATCGCGCCAGTTGTAAAGAAACTGGCAGAACGTGCCAGCGTGGAAGTAGCGCTGAACTTTGACCATGGAGAAGAGACAGGGCTTTTGAAAAAGGCACTGACAGACGGATATACAAGTGTAATGGTAGACGCGTCCCGGTATGACCTGGAAGGGAATATAAAGATGACCAGGGAAATCGTGAAGTTCGCAGAAGCCTTTGACGCCAGCGTAGAAGGTGAAATAGGCTGTATGGGCGCAAGTGAAGGGGATCAATATACAGACGATGATATGAAAACAGATCCGGAAGAAGCGCTGAAATTTGCACGGGAAACCGGAGTTGATGCATTAGCGATTTCTTTTGGAAGTTCTCACGGAAATTATCCGGAAGGATATGTGCCGGAGTTTGACTTTGAAATTCTGAAAAAGATTAAGGAAAAAACAAAGATGCCTCTGGTACTCCACGGAGGAAGCGGTTCCGGAGATGAAAATATTAAAAAATGCGTGAAATATGGAATCAATAAAATCAATGTCGGATGTGATTTTATGAACGCTAATACAGAAAGTATAAAAAGACAGTTACAGGAAAATCCGGATATCAATTACTGGGTCATGATGCACCAGGCAGAAATTGACAGTCAGGAACTTGTAAAAAAATATATCCGATTATCAGGATCAGAAGGAAAATCATTATAAAAGGAGATACATATTATGTTAATGAACATGAAAGAATTATTAAAAGTAGCAGATGAGAAAGGATTCGCAGTTCCTGCATTTAATATCGGAAGCGATCAGCTTTTGAAAGCAGTAATGCAGAAAGTAAAGGAAATGAAGAGTCCGGTTATCCTGGAACTCTCACCGGATGAGTTCAATTTCGTAGAGACAAGCCTGGTTAAAAGTATGATCTATGAAGCATCCAGGACAGATGTTCCGGTTGTTATCCACCTGGATCATGGCGATAAATATGAGACAGTAGTACGTGCCATCCAGGCAGGATTTACCTCTGTTATGATCGATGCATCCAAACTGCCTTATGAGGAAAATATTGAAATTACAAAAAAAGTATGTGAGGTAGCTCATCTTGCAAATGTATCAGTAGAAAGCGAACTTGGAACGATCGGAACAACAGGAAACTCTATTGAAGGAGGAACTGTTGGCGTTATCTACACAGATCCGGATCAGGCAAAAGATTTTGTGGAGAAGACTGGAATTGACACTCTGGCAGTTGCGATCGGAACCGCTCACGGAATTTATCCAAGTGACATGAAACCGGAACTGCGCCTGGATATTTTACAGACATTAAAAGACACACTGGATATTCCTCTGGTTCTTCACGGCGGATCCAGCAACAAAGATGAAGAAATTGCAAAAGCAGTTAAGATTGGAATTTCCAAGATCAATATTTCCAGTGATATTAAAGTTGCTTTCTATGAGAAATGCAGAGAGGTATTAAATGCGCATCCGGAATACCGTGAGCCGCTGGAAATCTATCCAGAGCCAATTGAAGCATGCAAAAAAGTAATCGGAGAAAAAATTACATTATTTGACTCTGCAGACAAAGTAAAATATTATTATGAATAAGATGACTGAATAACGGGGCGGCATTGCCGCCCTCTTTTTGAATGGAGGGCTGATAAATGAAATATGCAGCAGGAATCGATGTAGGCGGCACCAATACGAGAGTCGCGCTGATCAGTGAAACATATGAGGTTATAGACAGAAAACAGTTTTCTACCAATGGCGAGAATCCGGAAGAAACCCTGAAAAAGATTCGGGACATCATCCATGAATTTGAGTGTCCGATTGAGGGAATTGGGATTTCATGTCCGGGACCTCTGGATCTGATTCATGGTGAGGTGCTGACGCCGCCTAATCTTCCGGGATGGCATCATTTTAAGCTGACTCAGCATTTGGAAGAACTGACAGGTGTGAAAGTGTATCTTGAGAATGACGCGAATCTTGCCTGTCTGGCAGAGGCAGTGACAGGAGCCGGAAAAGGAAAGGAATATGTGCAGTTTTTAACGATTTCAACCGGTGTAGGAGCCGGATTCTGTACAGGAGGGAAAATTTACCGGGGCGCAAGAGGATTTGCTCAGGAAGTAGCTAATTCTATTTTATGGAAAGACGGACCATCTCAGGGAGATTTGAAAAAAGGATCCATTGAATCCATTGCCAGCGGGACTGCAATTGTGACCCGGGCCAGAGCAGAGGGAATCGAAGCGGAGCATGCAGGAGAAGTGTATGAGAAAGCAGCGGCAGGAAATTTGAAAGCACAGGAAATCATGGAGGATGCTTATGAATATCTGTCCAGTTTTCTGGGGATTCTTTACGGAGTGCTGGATCCGGATCTTTTTGTACTGGGAGGAAGCGTTGCCCTTAAAATACCGGGATTTATACAGGAAATAGAAATGAGAGTAAGGGCAAAAGTATATGACGCGCTGCAGGACAATGTTCATATTGTACCGGCGGTTCTGGGAGAAGACTGCGGCCTGATCGGAGCGGCTTGTCTGGTATTTTCATCACAGGAATTATGATTTTTGCAACAATTCAATGAAAAATAAATCCAATAATGTTATAATGAATACATCACATTTATTTGACAGAAAGATTGGAGATAAGAAATATGTACAAGATTGTTTCAGAATTATTACTGTATGGAGATATGGACAAAGATTCCATTTTAATGCAGATCAGTGATATTTTTCGTTGTATGGAAGAAGGATCCCAGACTGCGGACGTTTTAAGAACCCGTGTTTTCGGACAGATCAAACGGCTGCTGCAGACAGCGACAGATTATGCCTTTGACCGGAATCTCTGGCATAATTATCTGACATTTCTTCTGATCACCAATGAAAATCCGTTCAGCATTACCTGTGAGAAGACCGGAGCCAAGGACGGAAGCGTAAATTATTTTGCAAAAAATGATTTCAGGGCATTTCAGGAACTGTTTCACTTTGATTTTTCCGGCATCGAGGAGAAACTTGGAATTGACTGCTTCAGCAGGATTTCAGATTACAAAGCAATTGGGAAGCCGGAGCTGATGTACAATAAAAATGTCAGTGAAAAAGTAAGAGATTTAAGTGCGAAGCTGGAAACAGCAAAAGATGAAAATGAATTTTTTGATATGGTAACGGATTTCTACCGGGCTTATGGTGTAGGAATGTTTGGACTGAACAAAGCATTTCGTATCGAAGAATGCGGGAACAATGATATCCGGTTCCGTGCGATCAACAATATGGATAAAGTTGTATTGTCTGATCTGGTAGGATACGAGATCCAGAAGAAGAAGCTGGTGGACAATACAGAAGCCTTTGTACAGGGAAGAAAAGCCAACAATGTTCTGCTGTTTGGGGACAGCGGTACTGGAAAATCTACCAGCATCAAGGCAATCGTCAACGAGTATTATGATCAGGGACTGCGCATGATTGAGATTTATAAGCATCAGTTTAAGGATCTCTCCAATGTCATCGCGAAGATCAAAAACCGCAATTATCGTTTTATCATTTATATGGATGATCTGTCCTTTGAGGAGTTTGAGATTGAGTATAAATTCTTAAAGGCTGTGATCGAAGGCGGCGTGGAGACGAAACCGGAAAATATTCTGATTTACGCAACCTCCAACCGCCGTCACCTGATCAAGGAGACCTGGAATGACAGAGATGATGTGGAGAACCATAACGGAATCCACAGATCCGATACAATGGAAGAAAAACTTTCTCTGGTCAACCGTTTCGGTGTAACCATCAGTTTTTCAAAACCAAGTCAGAAAGAGTATTTCCATATTGTTACGGAACTGGCTCATAAAGCAGGCATTACAATGGATGATGAGGCTTTATGCAAAGAAGCGAATAAATGGGAACTGAGCCACGGCGGAATTTCAGGGCGGACTGCACAGCAATTCGTCAATTATCTGCTGGGCATGAAGGCATAGCAAAAGAAAGGACGCATGTCCTTTCTTTTGCTTATTTTTTCGGAAAAGAGCGAGTCTTGAAGGAGGCAGAAGTATGAGCGTGATGAAGGAAAGCAGTCAGCTGATACCGGTGGACGAATATGACGGATTTCGTATCCGCCCGGGGTTTTTCCTGGAAAATGGAGCAGTGGCGATTCCGGGAGGGGTAAGCTTTACCGTACAGACCCAGGGAGGAACAGGATGTGAACTGGTGCTGTTTGAAAGAGAAGCCAGAGAACCTTATGCGGTTATTCCGTTTCCCGAAGAATACAGAATCGGACATGTGTATTCCATGATCGTTTTTGATCTGGACATCAGTGAGTTTGAATATGCTTACCGTATCAACGGACCATACGATCCCAAAAAGGGTCAGCTGTTTGATAAAAACCGGCTGCTTTTGGATCC
>OMEJ01000502.1_pt1 | contig 27911 bp, 27 predicted proteins | sample 1645361 | NCBI WGS metagenome assembly OMEJ01 (sample SAMEA103958156, study PRJEB25191) | human gut metagenome
CGAATCATTATAAATCAGCCGGCTGGTCTGCACCATTTTTTCATAACACTCTACCACGCCCGTCTCTACGCGGCGGCCCGCTACTGCTGCACCCAGCGGGATATGGACCTGGTGCAGTTGGTCTCCTTCGGCTGCGGCGTGGACGCCATCACCTCCGACGAGACACGGGAGATCCTGCAGGCGGGTGGCAAGTTGTACACCCAGCTGAAGATCGACGAGATCACCAACCTGGGCGCTGTCCGCATCCGGCTGCGGAGCCTGTTCGCTGCCCTGGATGAGCAGGACGAGGCCCGGGAAACTGCCAGAAAGGAGGCGTGAGACATGGAGCTGGAATTCCAGAATTACCCCAAGTTCACCCCTGAAATGAAAAAGACCCATAAGATCCTGATTCCCAACATGGCCCCGGTGCAGTTCCGCATCCTGGCGGCCGTCATGCGGCAGGCCGGCTACACCTGCGAGCTGCTGGAGAACTGCGGCAGCCAGGTCAGCGAGCTGGGATTGAAATACGTCCACAACGACACCTGCTATCCCGCCCTGCTGGTCATCGGCCAGTTCCTGGACGCCCTGGGCTCCGGGAAGTACGATCTAGACCACACCGCCCTGATTATCACCCAGACTGGCGGCGGCTGCCGGGCCTCCAACTACATCCACCTGCTGCGCAAGGCCCTGGTGAAGGCAGGCTACGGCCAGGTTCCGGTGGTGAGCCTGAACTTCTCCGGATTGGAGAAGGACTCCGGCTTCCCCATGACCCTGCCCCTGATGCGCAAGCTCCTGGCCTGCATCTACTACGGCGACCTGCTGGTGGCCCTGAAGGCCCAGACGGAGCCCTATGAGACCCACAAGGGGGACGCGGCCGCTTTGCAGGAGAAGTGGCTGGACACCATCTGCGGCTGGGTCATGGAGGACAAGGGCTGGTCCGGCCGGGAGATCAAGGCCGCCATGCCCAAGATCGCCGCAGAGTTCGCCGCCATTCCCGTTCACCGGGTACCCAAGGTGAAGGTGGGCGTGGTAGGGGAGATCTACGTGAAATACTCCCCCCTGGGCAACAATGACCTGGAGAAGTTCCTGGCCTCCCAGGACTGCGAGGTGAACCTGCCGGGCCTGATGGGCTTTGTGCAGTACTGCGCCTACAACCCCTCCGAAACCGCCCGGCTGTATGGCGGCACCTTCCTGGAAAAGCATGTGTCAAGCGTAATCCTGGACTACATCGAGGGCATGGAGAAGGTGATGATCCGGGTCCTGAAGGACAACGGCTTCCACGCGCCCCTGCCCTTCCGGGAGCTGGTGAAACTGACGGACGGCGTCATCTCCACCGGCAACAAAATGGGTGAGGGCTGGCTCCTCACCGCCGAGATGATCGAGCTGGTGCGGGCCGGGTACGAGAACATCGTCTGCGCCCAGCCATTCGGCTGCCTGCCCAACCACATCTGCGGCAAGGGGATGATCAACAAGATCCGGGAGCTGTACCCCCAGGCCAATATCACCCCCATCGACTACGATCCCAGCGCCACCCGGGTGAATCAGGAGAACCGCATCAAGCTGATGCTGGCGGTGGCCCGGGAGCGGCTGGCGGAGAAGACTGCCGACCAGAGTGCCCGGGAGACTCCGGCGCCCGCAGAGACCCCGCAGAGCGGGGCGGAGCCTCAGACAGTCTCCGTATAAACAAAGCCATAACTGGAAGTGCCGGCGCGGCAGACCCGAGAGGGTCTGCCGCGCTGCTGTTTTCTGGCCGTGCTCCCAGCATTTGTGCCTTGAGGCCCGCAGCCCGTTCCGGTAAAATAGGGCGTGACGACACACGCATTTTGGTGACGATTATCTGAAAAAGGAGCGTTTTCCCTTGCGAAATTTCATCAGACGAACCGCCGCCGCGCTGGCCGTCCTGTGTATGGCGGCCCTGCTGTTGGGTACCCCCACGGAGGCGGAAGAGCGTACATATTCCGCCGGAGGAGAGGCGGTGGGCTACTACGCCGGATGGGCGGCCTACCAGGGCTTCACCCCTGACCAAATCCCGGCGGAGCATCTGACTCAGATCAACTACGCCTTTGCCCAGATCGACCCAGATACCCTCACCATTGCTCTGGAGAATCCAGCCCATGACCAAAAGAACCTGGCCGCCCTGCGGAAGCTGCGCCAGCAGAACCAGCATCTCAAGCTGCTGATCTCCGTGGGCGGGTGGTCGGACTCCCAGTACTTCTCCGACGCGGTCGCCACGGCGGCCCGGCGGGAGAGCTTCGCTGCCAGCTGTGTGGACTTTGTGGTGGAGCAGGGCCTGGACGGGGTGGACCTGGACTGGGAGTACCCGGTATCCGGCGGCGCGGCGGGGACCATCCACCGCCCGGCGGACAAGCAGAACTTCACTCTGCTGCTTCAGGAGCTGCGGGAGCAGCTGGATCGGCAGGGCCGCCGGGACGGGAAGGACTACGCCCTCACTATCGCCGGCGCCGCCGGGAGCTGGTACTTAAACCAGATCGAGGCCGTGAAGGTGGCCGCCATTGTGGACCACATCTTCGTGATGGGCTATGACCTCCACGGCACCTGGGATACCTACGCGGACTTCAACGCACCCCTGTATGCGCCCTCCGGCACCTCGCCCCAGAGCAGAAGCAGCATCTCCGATTGCGTACAGGCCTATCTGAAAAAGGGTATCCCGGCGGAAAAGATCGTCCTGGGGATGCCTTTGTACGGCTATGCCTACCAGGGGGTCAAGGCCCAGAACAACGGCCTGTACAGCACTTACACATCAGCCAAATCCGTCAGCTACAAGATGCTGAAGAAGAGCTATCTGGACAACACGGACTACCGCCAGTTCCGCCATGAAGAGGCGCAGGTGCCCTGGCTCTACGGAAACCGCACCTTCGTCTCCTACGACGATGCCGTGTCCCTCGCTGCCAAGGCACAACTGGCCTGGTCTCTGGGTCTGGGCGGCGTGGGGTTCTGGGAGATCTCCCAGGACGATGGGGGAGAGCTGATCGCTGCCGCCAGCGGGGCTTTCCGCAGCACCTGGGATAATCCCTTCCGGGACGTACCCCCCGGCGCGTGGTATGAAGAGGCGGTCCAATATGTGTATGAGGCGGGGCTGATGCAGGGGACCACCGGCAGCACCTTTTCCCCTGACCGGGCATCCAACCGGGGCATGATCGCCGCCATCCTCTACCGGCTGGAGGGCAGACCCAGGGCGGGGACGCCTCCCTTCACCGATGTGGCGGCGGACAGCTACTGCGCCGATGCGGTGGCCTGGGCGGAACAGCAGGGAATCGTCCGGGGCTTTGACGACGGAACCTTCCGCCCGGAGGGGCGGATCACCCGCCAGCAGCTGGCGGCCATCCTGTTCCGGTACACGGAATACAGAGGAGCGGATACCGCGGGCCGGACGGACCTGAGCCGCTTCTCCGACAGCGCCGCTGTGGCGGACTATGCCCGGGATGCCCTGGCCTGGGCGGTGTCTGCCGGACTGCTCCAGGGCCGGTCCGACGGCACGCTGGATCCGTCCGGCTCCGCCACGCGCGCCCAGACGGCAGTGATCCTCCAGCGGCTGGAAACACTGCTGGAAAAGAACTGAACAGAGTGCCACAGGGCCGGGACACACTGTCCCGGCCCTGCATGCGTCCTCTCCTTGACGGACCGTCCCGTTCCAGGTATGATGGAACCAACAAGATTGACCGGCAGAGAAGGGGGAGCGATTCGATGAAGGTGTGCATTCTGATGGGCAGTCCCAGAAAACAGGGCAATACCAACGCCCTGCTGGGCCCCTTCCGGCAGGAGCTGGAAGGGCTGGGGGCGGAGACGGAAACTGTATGGCTCCATGCTCTGGAGATCAGGCCCTGCACGGCCTGCCGGGCCTGCCAGCGGGACTGGACGGCATTTGGTTGCGCTCAGCGGGATGACGTGCCCATGATCTTTGACAAGGTGCTGGCGTGCGACCTGATCGTGTTGGCCACGCCCATCTATTCCTGGTACTGCACGCCGCCCATGAAGGCATTGCTGGACCGGCTGGTGTACGGCATGGACAAGTATTACGGGGCGGAAAAAGGTCCCGCCCTGTGGGCGGGGAAAGCCCTGGCTCTGCTGCTGACCTGCGGCTACCGCCCGGAGCGGGGCTGCGACCTGTTCGAGGAGGGGATGCGCCGGTACTGCAAGCACGCCCAGCTCCGTTTTCTGGGCAGCCACGCGGAGCGGCACCTGGGGTATGACGTCCCCTTCATGGACGCGGAGAAAGAGGCCCGCACCCGGGCCTTTGCCCGGGAGCTGTGGGATGCCGTGCATTGAAGCACAGCCCCTGTGAGACCGCCGCCCGGCGGTCTCTTTTTCTGCGCATGGGCGGGATAAAACCGCCCCAAACGGTTGACGGACACGGTCCCAAGGCGGTATAATAACATGATTTACAATGGATAAGAGTTTGTCTGGAGGAATTTTGGTATGTGGATCGCGGAGCAATGGCAGGACTATGAGCTGCTGGACTGCGGCGGGGGAGAGAAGCTGGAGCGCTGGGGAGAGCAGTACCTGGTGCGGCCGGACCCCCAGGCCATCTGGGACAGCCCCCGGAAGAACCCCGCCTGGAAGCGGGCCAACGCCCGGTATCTCCGCAGCCAGTCCGGCGGCGGCCACTGGGAGAAGAAGACCCTGCCGGAGAGCTGGAAGATCCGCTACCGGGACCTGACCTTCCAGGTGAAGCCCATGAACTTCAAGCACACGGGCCTGTTTCCGGAACAGGCGGTGAACTGGGATTTCGCCATGGAGAAGATCCGGAACGCCGGGCGGCCCATCCGGGTGCTGAACCTGTTCGCCTACACCGGCGGGGCCACGGTGGCCTGCGCCAAGGCGGGGGCCAGCGTCTGCCACGTGGACGCGGCCAAGGGCATGGTGGCCTGGGCCAGGGAAAACGCCAGACTCTCCGGCTTGGGGGAGGCCCCCATCCGCTGGATCGTGGACGACTGCGGCAAGTTTGTGGAGCGGGAGATCCGCCGGGGCAAGACCTACGACGCCATCATCATGGACCCGCCCAGCTACGGCCGGGGCCCCGGCGGCGAGGTGTGGAAGCTGGAGGACAACCTCTACGACTTCGTGAAGCTCTGCGCCGGCGTGCTGTCGGAGCGGCCCCTGTTCGTGCTCATCAACTCCTACACCACGGGCCTGGCCCCGTCGGTGCTGGGGTATCTGCTGCATCTGTTGGTGGGGGCCAAATACGGCGGCAAGTGCACCTGGGACGAGCTGGGCCTGCCGGTGACGGAGACGGGCCTGGCTCTGCCCTGCGGTGCCACAGGCCGCTGGTGCAGCGAGTGAGGCCGTGGGACGGACTGCGGCATACCTGCTGACGCTGGCAGCGGGGGCGGTGCCTGCCCTGGCGCTCTTTGGGTGCCTGAGCCCCCGGCGCCGGCGGCACCTCGCCGCCGCGGGCCTTGCCAGTCCGGTGGTCCGGGAGGCGGGGATGGCCCTCTTCTGGATGTTCTGCGGCGGCATGGCCCTGGTGACCCTGACGCCCCGATGGGTCGTCCAGGCCCTGGCGGACCTGCTTCAGGGCTGCGGCTGGAACGGGGAGGGGAATCCCTTCTTCGCTCCGGGGACTGTCAATCTGGTTCCCTTCCGGACCCTGGGCGACGGTTACATCCTGGCGGGGAATCTGATCATGTTCCTGCCCTTTGGCTTTTTCCCCGCCCTGCTGTGGCGGGGGTGCACGTGGAAACGCGCGCTCGCCGCGGGCCTGTGTGTCACGGGGTTCATTGAGTGCTGGCAGCTGCTGGTGGGCCGGGCCTTTGACATCGACGACCTGTGGCTCAACACCCTGGGGGCCTTTTGCGGCTTCTGGAGCTGGTGCCTGCTGGACCGGGCAGCCCCCGGCTGGACCCGGCGGTTCAGGGTCCGGCAAATACAAGACTGACGAAATGAGGACAGCTATGGCGGAGATCATCCGAACGGAGAATTTACAGTACGCCTACCCGGCGGACGAGGGAGCGGAGCCGGTTCTGGCCCTGAAGGGCGTGGACCTGACCATTGAGCAGGGCTCCTTCGTGGTGGTGCTGGGCCACAACGGATCCGGCAAGTCCACCCTGGCCAAGACGCTCAACGGTGTTCTGCTGCCCTGCGGGGGCCATGTGTACGTGGAGGGAATGGACACCCTGGACGAACATCTGCTGCTGGCCATTCGCAGTACGGTGGGCATGGTGTTCCAGAACCCGGACAACCAGATCGTGGCCAACGTGGTGGAGGAGGACGTGGCCTTCGCCCCGGAGAACCTGGGGGTTTCCAGCAGGGAGATCCGGCAGCGGGTGGACGACGCCCTGGCGGCGGTGGGCATGGGCGAGTTCGCCCGCCACGCGCCCCATCTGCTCTCCGGCGGCCAGAAGCAGCGGATCGCCATTGCCGGCGTGCTGGCTATGGAGCCGGAATGCATCGTGCTGGATGAGGCCACCGCCATGCTGGACCCGGTGGGCCGGCGGGAGGTGCTCTCCGCCGTTCACAGGCTGAACCGGGAGAAGGGCATCACTGTGGTGCTCATCACCCACCACATGAATGAGGCGGAGGACGCCGACCGGGTTGTGGTCATGGACGACGGAAAAGTCATTATGGACGGCGCGCCCCGGCAGGTCTTCACACAGGTGGAGCGGCTGCGGTCCATGGGACTGACGGTGCCGGACACGGTGGACCTGCTGGACCGGCTGCGCAAAGACGGGCTGGACGTGCCCCTCACCGCCCTGACGGTGGAGGAGTGCGCGGACGCCATCCTGGCCGCCGTTTCCAAGTAATCGGAAGGGAAGAGAACATTGGAACCGATACTGCAAGTACAACATCTGACCCACACGTACAGCGTGGGCACGCCCTTCCAGCGCAGCGCGGTGGAGGACATGAGCTTTGACGTGTACGATGGGGAGTTCTTAGGGATCATCGGCCACACCGGCTCCGGCAAATCCACCCTGATTCAGCATCTGAACGGCCTGTTGCGGCCTACGTCGGGGCAGATCCTGCTCCATGGGAAGGACATCTGGGCGGAGCCGAAGAAGATCCGGGACGTCCGCTTCCAGGTGGGGCTGGTGTTCCAGTACCCGGAGTACCAGCTGTTTGAGGAGACGGTGTACAAGGACATCGCCTTCGGCCCCATCAACCAGGGCAAGACCGGGGAGGAGCTGGACCGCTGTGTCCGGGAGGCCGCCCGCCTGGTGGGCATCCGGGACGATCAGCTGGACAAGTCCCCCTTTGAGCTCTCCGGCGGCCAGAAGCGCCGGGTGGCCCTGGCGGGGGTCATGGCTATGGACCCCCAGGTGCTGGTGCTGGACGAGCCCACCGCCGGACTGGATCCGGCGGGCCGGGAGAACCTGATGGCCAACATCCGGGACTACCACCGCAATAAAAAGCGCACCATCATCCTGGTGAGCCACAGCATGGACGAGATCGCCCGGAATGTAGACCGAATCCTGGTGCTGAAGTCCGCTCACGTGCTGATGAGCGGGACTCCGGCGGAGGTGTTCGCCCGGGCGGAGGAGCTGCTCTCTGCCGGGCTGGACGTGCCACAGGTGACCCGTATTGCCATGCGCCTGCGGGAGCAGGGCCTCGCCATCGACCCTGCGGTCTACACCGTGGAGGCCCTGGAGCGGGAGCTGCTGGCGCTGAGAAGGGGGGAGACGGGATGCTGAAGGACATCACCCTGGGCCAGTTTTTCCCCGGCGACACCGTGGCCCACCGCCTGGACCCCCGGACGAAGATCCTGCTGGTGGTCCTTTACATCGTGGCGCTGTTCTGCGCCAAGAGCCTGCTGGCCTACGGCATTCTGGCGGCGGTGCTGGCAGTGTGTGTCCGCATCTCCCGAGTAGGGATCAAATCCCTGGTGCGGGGGCTGAAGCCGGTGGTGTTCATCATCGTGTTCACCGGCATTTTGAACCTGTTCTTCACGCCGGGAGAGCACATCCTGGCAGAGCTGGGCTTCCTGCGGATCTCCGCGGAGGGTCTGCAGAACGCCGTGTTCATGGTGCTGCGGATCATGCTGTTGATCATGGGCACGTTCCTGATGACCTACACCACCAGCCCCATCAGCCTCACCGACGGGCTGGAGCGCCTGCTGGGCGGATTGAAAAAAATCCATGTGCCGGTTCATGAGCTGGCCATGATTATGTCCATCGCCCTGCGGTTCATCCCAACCCTGATCGAGGAGACAGACAAGATCATGTCCGCTCAGAAGGCCCGGGGCGCGGACTTTGAGAGCGGGAATATCATCCAGAAGGCCAAGGCCCTGATCCCCATTCTGGTGCCGCTGTTCATCAGCGCCTTCCGCCGGGCGGACGAGCTGGCGGTGGCCATGGAGTGCCGCTGCTACCACGGCGGCGAGGGACGCACCAAGCTCCATGTGCTGCAGTACGAGGGGCGGGACTATCTGGCCCTGGTGCTGGGGCTGGCCGTCACCGCGGGGATCATCGTCCTGCGGCAATTTACGTAACGATTTGCCGGTCCGCGGACTGGCTGCCCAGGGTGAGGCCCAGCCGCAGGCCGATGGCAAAGGCAGCCGTGCCCCAGCGGAGATAGCAGCTGGAGAGGAGATCACAGACCTGGATCTGCATGTCCTGCGGCATGGACATCCGGTCCAGCGCCGCCAGGATTTCCGCCTCATCATAGGGCGCCTGCTCCTGCATCAGATGGTCGCCGTAGGTATCGAACAGAAGCTCAAAAACGGATGGCATAGGAGACACTCCTTTGCGAATACAGCTTTTTATGGTATCATTTCGGAATGATGAAACCAGTATAATACAGAAATTTCTGTAAGTCAACAGAACGATCAGAAAAAACTGTATTTTAAGAAAGGGAATGGTCCTTTGGATGTTTTGACTACCTCAGCCAGAATTAAGGCCCGCTGCAAAGCGCAGAAAATTTCAGTCAAAAATTTGCTGGAGCAGACACAGATCAACCGGAATTTTATCTATGACCTGGAAAAAGGCGGACAGATTCCGTCAGCGGAAAAGCTGGAACGCATCGCCGACTATCTGGACTGCTCTGTGGACTATCTGCTGGGGCGGACAGACAACCCGGCGGTCAACCGCTGACCGGACTCACCGGAAGAGAATTTTCTCCGGGGGGGAATGTAGGGGAGACAGTCTGCCGTCCGGCTGCCCCGCATTTTCAATCGCCCGGAGCTGGTAATCATCGAGATCCGTCCGGACGCATGACTGGAAATCATGGATAGTGGACATGGCCTGATTCGGAGCGGCTGTGTTTTGGCAGAGAGGGGAGAGTCCTATGAAGAAGCAGAACATCTGGCTTTGGGCCCTGACTGCGGCTGTGGTTTTGCTGGCAGCAGCCCTGGCGGAGACGCAAGGACAGCTGGGGGAACTTCAGACGGCGTATTCCGCGCTCCAACAGGAGGTGGGAGAACTCCGCCTGGACTTGAAAAGCACACAAAACCGCCTCCAGGAGCAGGAGGAGGCGCTGGAACGAGCGGCCGCCCAAACCGCCCCGCAGCCGGAGGAGTCGCTGCTGGAGCGATATGAGCTGACGCCCCTTCGGCTGGACGCCGCGGCCCATCAGGTGGAGCTTGGGGTGTCCCTGACCCTGACTACGCCGGACCAGTCGGCGGAAGCCACCCTGAATGTCTATCAGGGCGGCGCGGAGCGCAAGCGTCTGGCCCAGGTGGAGCTGACCCGGTCCGGGGATGGAATCTTCTCCGGTCAGGCGGCGGTGCCTGCGGACAGCACCTCACTCCAGATTCTGGTGACGGTCCGGACCGGCGGCGATACGGCCACAGAGCGGCTCTATGAGGGCCGTGCCACCGGATTGTTGCCGATGGCGCTGTCCAGCCGCAGCGGAGAGGCGGCCCTGCAGGAAGGAGAAGCCCGGATTACCGCCGCCGTCCGGCTGCGTGAAAAGGCGGCCGCAGCCTCCGAGCAGACATTCCGCCTGTACCGGAACGGTCAGCTGGAGGAGACCATCCCGGCCGCCTCCGGCCAGGAATCCGGCACCTGGGAGGGCACCGGGACGGTATCCTGCGCCGCCGGGGACCAGCTGGAGGTGCGGTTCTTCTGCGTGGACGGCCTGGGCCTGGGATATGAGTTCCCTGTCCGGACCTGGACGGTAAAGGAGGACCGGCTGGCGCCGGGCTGGCCCGTCACCAACACCCCGGTGCTGGTCTGGCCGTAAACGGGACGGGGCGCTGGCGGAAGAGGCGCAGGACGGCAGGAGATTCCGGCCGCCCCGGAAGGCTTATCCCCGGATACATGAACTGCGGCGCCGCACAGGGGAGTCCGTCAGATCCGTAGACGGCGACCGGAGCAATCCTGCATCAGCGAGAGGCCCAGCCCCAGGCCGATGGCGAAGGCAGCTGTGCCCCAGCGGAGATAGCAGCTGGAGAGGAGATCACAGACCTGGATCTGCATGTCCTGCGGCATGGACATCCGGTCCAGCGCCGCCAGGATTTCCGCCTCATCATAGGGCGCATACTCTTGCATCAGGCTGTCGCCGTAGGTGTCGAACAGAGTTTCCGAAATGCTTGTCATGGGGATTCCTCCTTAATATGTGTTGTTCCGATATCCTTTTTGTGGTATGGTATTTCTTATTTATACGCTAAACGGATTTTATCATGTAATAGCATGATTATCAAGATGCTTTTCACGTTTTTTCGTGATTTTAGAGCTTTACAAAAGGCGGGGCAAATTTTATGTATGTTACACAAGACATTGCAGACCGCATTAAATGGCGCCTCAAAGAAAAAGGCATCCGCACAAAAGATATGCTGTCTGATTTGAACATGGGAATTAACGCGATATCAGAATTTGCAAAAGGCAAGCAAATGTCCTGTATTGCCCTTGCTCGCATCGCCGACTATCTGGACTGCTCTGTGGATTATCTGCTGGGGCGGACAGACAACCCGGCGGTCAACCGCTGAGTTGCCCTGCCGGATAAAAAGAGCGTTCCCGCCGGGAACCCCGGGCGGCGGAACTGCCAAAGGAGAGCTTATGCGCAACATTGCCCTGAAACTCATGTACAACGGCACCGCCTACCACGGGTGGCAGGTGCAGAAGAACGCGGTCACCGTCTGCGGGACCCTGGAGAAGGCCATTGCTGACATCTGCGGCGGCCCGGTACACCTCACCGGCTGCGGACGCACCGACGCCGGTGTCCACGCGGAGCACTACATCGCCAACTTCCGCACGGAGAGCCGCATTCCCGTGGACCGGCTCCCCTTCGCCGTCAACACCCACACGCCGGAGGACATCGCGGTGAAGGAGGCCTTCGAGGTGGCGGAGGACTTCAACGCCATCGGCTCCTGCATCAAGAAGGAGTACACCTACCGCATCTACAACTCCCGGTTCAAGAACCCATTTTACGTCAACCGGGCCTACTTCTATCCCAAGCACCTGGACGAGGAATTCCTGAACCGGGCGGCGGGGATGTTCGTGGGCACCCACGACTTCGCGGCGGTGCGTTCCGTGGGCACGGAGATGAAGTCCACTGTCCGCACCATCTATTACTGTGACGTGACCCGGAACGGAGATCTGCTGGAATTGAAGGTCTGCGCCAACGGCTTTTTGTATAACATGGTACGGGCCATCACCGGCACCGTGCTGTACGCGGCGGAGGGCAAGTTCACCCCGGAGGACATCCCCGGCATTCTGGAGCGGGGGGACCGCACCGCCGCCGGTCCCACGGTGCCGCCGGGGGGACTGTACCTGACAAGACTTTGGTATGAGGATGAACGGCTCAATGGCTGATACGACGAACGACATCTGGAACGACAACGACGGGGAAGAGGACGAGGCTCCCCGGAAGGGCGGACGGCTGCGCCGCTTTGGGATCTTCTTTCTGGTGCTGGCGGCGGTGCTGGGCGTGGTGCTCGTGGCCGCGTACCGGGACGGCACCGGCTTTGACGCCCTGCGGCGGCTGTGTTCCTACGGCAGCGGAGAGGAGAGCACTGCTGAGGCCCAGTACGACTACGACGCCTCCGACAGCAACCGCTTTGCCGTCCTGGGGGATTCCCTGGTGGTGCTCTCCGACACAAAGCTGCAGGTCCTGGCGCGGGGGGGAGAGGAGATCTGGTCCACATCCGTGCGGATGAGCGCCCCTGCCCTGGAGACGGGCGGCGGCCGGGCTGTGGCTTACGACGTGGGGGGCACAGAGCTGTATGTGGTGGACGAGGGGGGCGAGGTAGGCTCCCTCACTGCAACAGAGGAGGACCCGTTCATTTCCGCCCGGCTGAATGAAGATGGCTGGCTGGCTGTGACAGCGGGGCTTGAAAACTACAAGGGCGGTGTCACCGTTTACAACAGCCAGATGGACGAGGTATTTCTCTTCCGGGCGTCGGACCGGTTTGTCATCGACGCTTACGTAACGGATGACAACTCCACCCTGGCGGCAGTGACGCTGGGCCAGGAGAACAGCGTGTTCGTCAGCAACATCGTGCTGTATGAGCTCGATCAGGAGGACCCGGCGGCCGACTACGATGTGACCGACGGTCTGGTGGCTGCCGTCGGAGAGCAGGACGGCCAGCTGGTGACGGTGTCCGACACCTGCCTGACCTACGCGTCCCCGGCCGGGGAGGTGCGCGCTACCTACTCCTATGCCGGCAGCTATCTGCGGGAATACGACTTGCACGGGGACGGCTTCACCGCCCTGCTGCTGAACCGGTACAAGTCCGGCGGTGTGGGCCGGTTGGTGACGGTGGACACGGACGGGCAGGAGATCGCCGCCCTGGACGTGAACGAGGAGATCCTCAGCATCTCCGCTGCCGGACGGTATCTGGCGGTGCTGTATATGGACAGCGTGGTGATCTACACAGAGGAGCTGGAGATCTATGCTCAGCTGGAGGGGACGGACTACGCCCGGTCGGTTCTGATGCGCCAGGATGGCTCCGCCCTGCTGCTGGCGGCAGAGAGCGCCCACCTGTTCCTGCCTTGAGTGGGAAACATTGATCTTGGAATTCACAAAACGTTTACGAGCAAAAAGGTAGGCAAGCATGACAACACCTGTTATAATAGACGTGATTATGGCTGTGGTTTTGATCGCTGCGGTCATCTACGGTGCCCACAGGGGCCTTTTCCGGGCCCTGGCGGGATTGGCGGTGGTGATCGTGGCCCTGGTGGGGGCGGCCATCATCGCAAATACCCTGGCCGCCCCGGCGGCCCGTCTGGTGACGCCCCTGATCCGGGAGCAAATCGAGACGAAGGTGGACGAGGCTATGGCCCGGCAGTCCCAGGAGGTCCAGATGCCGGAGGAGGACGTGGACGAGGGCTTCGCCATCGAGGACCTGCTGGCCCTGATGGGACTGGACGAGGACGTGCGGAACTCCCTGGCCAGCCAGACGCAGGAGAAGATCCAGGACACCGGCGTCTCCTTGGTCATGGCCGTGGTGGAGAGTCTGGCCCAGTCCATTCTCTATGCGGCGCTGTTCCTGGTCTCCTTCGTGGGACTGACGATCCTGCTGAAGCTGCTGATCCGGGCTATGGACTTGGTGCTGCAGCTGCCGGGGCTGCACCTGGTTAACGCCCTGGGCGGCGCCGTGATCGGCCTGATCGAGGGGGCCTTGGTGCTGTTTCTAGCCATCTGGGTTCTGCGGCGCTTCGGCGTCTCCTTTGAGACAGACACCGTCTCAGCCACCCATATTTTACGATTTTTTGCGACACACACGCCCCTGAGCGCGCTGTCGCTTCTGCAATGACGAACGGGGCCGTTGCCCCGCCGGCGTCACGATTTCTGGAGGGATTTACACGATGCAGCCGACACTTTGTTCAAGATGCAAGAAGAACGTGGCCGTTGTCTTCATCTCCAAAATGGAGGGGGACAAGACCACCAACGAGGGCCTGTGCCTGAAATGCGCCAAGGAGCTGGGCCTGCCCCAGGTGGACGATATGATGAAGCGCATGGGCATTTCCGACGAGGATCTGGACACGCTCAACAATGAGATGCTCCAGGCTATGAGCGGTGTGGAGAATATCGAGGACCTGCCCGGCGGCGAGGACGCCGGGGAAGAGGAGGAAGAGGGCAAGACCGCCACCTTCCCCTTCCTGAACCGCCTGTTCTCCGGCGAGGCCGCCAAGGGCGGCGAGAGCGGCGGCCAGGAGGAAAGCGGTGCCAGGAGCCGGGAAAAGGAGCGCAAGGACCCTAAGAACGGCAAGCGCAAATATCTGGAGAACTACTGCATCTCCCTGACGCAGCGGGCCCAGGAGGGCAAGCTGGACCCGGTGATCGGCCGGGAGCAGGAGATCGAGCGGGTGGTGCAGATCCTGAACCGCCGCCAGAAGAACAACCCCTGCCTGATCGGTGAGCCCGGTGTGGGTAAGACCGCCATCGCGGAGGGGCTGGCCCAGCGGATCTCCAAGGGCGACGTGCCCTTCAAGCTGCGGAACAAGGAGGTCTATCTGCTGGATCTGACAGCTCTGGTGGCCGGCACCCAGTTCCGGGGCCAGTTCGAGAGCCGGATGAAGGGCCTTATCGACGAGGTGAAGCGCCTGGGGAACATTATTTTGATGATCGACGAGGTTCACAACATTGTGGGCGCCGGCGACGCCGAGGGCAGCATGAACGCCGCCAACATCCTGAAACCCGCCCTCTCCCGGGGCGAGATCCAGGTGATTGGCGCCACCACCTTCAACGAGTACCGCAAGTCCATCGAGAAGGACACCGCTCTGGAGCGGCGGTTCCAGCCGGTGACGGTGAACGAGCCCTCCATTGAGGACTCCGTGCAGATTCTCCAGGGCCTGGCCCCCAAGTATGAGCAGTATCACGGGGTGAAGATCTCTGAGGGGATCCTGCGTCAGGCGGTGCTGCTCAGTGAGCGGTACATCACCGACCGGTTCCTGCCGGACAAGGCCATCGACCTGATCGACGAGGCCTGTTCCGACCTGAATCTGAAGGACCCGGATATCTCCCGCCGCATGGAGATTCAGCGGGAGCTGGACGACTATGAGAAAGAGCGCACCATGCTGGAGGAGCAGGAGGAGAAGGCCGAGGGCGACTACGCCCGCATGGCGGAGCTGAAGAGCAAGGAACTCCAGCTGAACACAGAGCTGAACAGTCTGCTGGAAAAGGGCGATCCACAGCTCTCCATGGAGAATCTGGCCCATGTTATCGAGCTGTGGACCAAAATCCCGGCGGCCAAGATCCGGGAGCAGGAGTTCCAGCGCCTGAGCCAGCTGGAAGTGCGGCTCAAGAGCCATATCATCGGCCAGGACGAGGCCGTGTGCGCCGTAGCCGCCGCGGTGCGGCGGAACCGGGTGGGCATCTCCCCCAAGCACAAGCCTGTCAGCTTCATCTTTGTGGGGCCCACCGGCGTGGGCAAGACAGAGCTGGTGAAGCAGCTGGCAACAGACCTCTTCAACACGCCGGATGCCTTGATCCGGCTGGATATGTCGGAGTTCATGGAGAAGCACTCCGTCTCCCGTCTGGTGGGCTCCCCTCCGGGCTACGTGGGGTATGACGAGGCGGGCCAGCTGACAGAGAAGATCCGCCGCAAGCCCTACGCCGTGGTCCTCTTCGACGAGATTGAGAAGGCCCATCCCGATGTGCTGAACATCCTTCTCCAGATCCTGGATGACGGCGAGATCACCGACGCCCACGGCCGCAAGGTGAACTTTGAGAATACCATCATCGTCATGACCTCCAACGCCGGCAGCGCCACCAAGGAGGGCACCGTGGGCTTCGGCCGCTCCGTGAACGAGCAGGACGCCGACCGGGCCATGAAGGCGCTCCAGCAGTTCCTGCGGCCGGAGTTCATCAACCGGGTGGACGCGGTCATTACCTTCAACCGCCTCAGCGAGGAGAACTTCCACGGCATCGCACGTATCATGCTGAACGAACTGGTGGGTTCCCTGAAGGAGAAAGGCATCACCTTCACCTACGACGACGCACTGGTGGAGCTTTTGACGAAGAAGTCCTACTCCCTGACCTACGGCGCCCGGAACCTGCGGCGCACCATCCAGAAGGAGCTGGAGGACCCCATGGCCACAAAGATCATCGACAGCTACGAGCATCCCATCACCCAGGTGAAGGCCACGGTGGAGGACGGTGCCATTCGGCTGTACACCCTGTGACCGGAGGAAGAGGAGAGGGAGGACCATGCTGTTTCGGAAGGATATGGATCCCCGCTGTGCCTACTGCCAGCGGGGCCAGCAGATCAACGAGCGGGAGGTGGCCTGCGTCAAGCGGGGCATCGTGGCGGTGGAGCACCACTGCCGGGCATTCAAATACGACCCCTTGAAGCGGGTGCCGCCCCGGCCGGCAGCGCTGGAGACTGAACGGCTGAAAGAGGAAGATTTTTCGCTGTAAGCAGCGTTCAGCACCCGCCTGGGGAAAATCCCCGGGCGGGCGCTGTCACAAATGGGAAGGAGAGGAGACATCATGGAAGTCAAGCGGATCTGCGCGGCGTACTGGAGCGCCACAGGCAACACAGACAAGACGGTGAACACCATCGCGGAGACCCTGGCGGAGAAGCTGGGCGTCCCTCTGGAGCGGAGGAACTTCACACGCCCGTCAGACCGGGCGGAGGATCTGTCTTTTACGGGGAGAGACCTGGTGGTGTTCGGTATGCCCACCTATGCGGGAAAGCTGCCCAACAAGATGCTGCCCTATGTCCAGCAGCAGATCCACGGGAACGGCGCCCTGGCGGTGGGGGTGGTCACCTTCGGCAACCGGTCCTACGACAACTCCCTGGCGGAGCTGTGTGCCGCGCTGGAGGCGGACGGCTTCCACACCGTGGCCGGGGGCGCCTTTGCGTGCCGCCACGCCTTTACGGACGCGCTGGCGGACGGCCGCCCGGACTGGGATGACAAGCGGCAGATGGGGGAGTTCGCGGCCCGCATTGCGGACAAGGTAAAAGACCTGACGGACATCCCTGCTCCGGTGGCCGTGCCGGGCGATGCGGCGGCGCCCTACTACGTGCCCAAGGGCACGGACGGCCAGCCCGTCAAGTTCCTGAAGGCCAAGCCCCAGACGGATTTGGGCAAGTGTACCGACTGCGGCGCCTGCGCCCGCCTGTGTCCCATGGGGGCCATCAATCCCTCCAACGTGGCGGAGGTGCCCGGCACCTGCATCAAGTGCCAGCGGTGTGTCCGCAAGTGCACGAAGCACGCCAAGTACTTTGACGACCCGGCCTTTTTGTCCCACGTGGCCATGCTGGAGCAGAACTTCACAGAGCCCAAGGAGAATGAGGTGTATCTGTGAGGCGGTGGGTTCTTGCCTTTCTGATGGCGGTCACAGCCAACTGGGTTTCTCTGATCTATGCGTTTGGCCCGGTGAGCTGGCTCTTGACGACGATACTGCTTCTGGGGGAGTTCCTCTATTTTAATCTGCGGCCCATTGAGAAGAGCGGTGCGCCTACAAAGCGGATCTGGTATTTGAAAAGCGGCTGCGAATTGCTGCGCCTGTTTTTGATTACAGCTACGGTCACAGTCTTTGTGCAGATGGTATGGCTGTGGTGCCAGATTTCCATGATAACGCCGGAGAACAGCCTTGCCGCTGGAACAGCTGTTGCAGGTGCGGCTTTTGGCGTTCTCTGGGCTGTCTTGCTGGAGGCCATCGTTTTCTGGAACGGCATGATCCGGGTGTATCTCACCTCCGTCCAGCTGGGCCTGAAGCACCGGGTGCTGGCGGCCCTGTGCGGGTGGATCCCAATTCTCAACATCTGGTATCTGCGGAAGATTATCCGCATCACCGCCGACGAGGCGGAGTTCGAGACGGAGAAGTGGGAGCTGGACACCGCCCGGGCGGAGAGCGAGATCTGTAAGACGAAATACCCGATCCTTCTGGTCCACGGGGTGTTCTTCCGGGACTTCCGCTATGTCAACTACTGGGGCCGCATTCCCAAGGAGCTCCAGCGCAACGGCGCAACAGTGTACTACGGACAGCAGCAGTCCGCCGCCGCGGTGGAGGACAGCGGGCGGGAGCTGGCGGACCGTATCCGGCAGATCCTGGCGGAGACCGGCTGTGAGAAGGTGAACATCATTGCCCACTCCAAGGGGGGACTGGACAGCCGGGCCGCCATCGCCCACGCTGGATGTGCCCCCTGTGTGGCCAGCCTCACCACCATCAACACGCCCCACCGGGGCTGCATCTTTGCCGAATATCTGCTGAAGAAGATCCCTGCAGCGGCTCGGCAGAAGATCGCAGATACCTACAACGCCGCCCTGAAGCGGCTGGGGGATGAGGCCCCGGACTTCCTGGCGGCGGTGACAGATCTGACCGCCTCTGCCTGCGAGGCCAGGAACGCGGCTACCCTAGACGCCCCCGGCGTCTTTTACCAGAGCGTCATGTCCTATTGCAGAAAGGCCCAGCACGGCAAGTTCCCTCTGAACATGACCTATCCCATCGTCAAGCACTTTGATGGATTGAACGACGGGCTGGTGGCGGTGGACTCCGCCAAATGGGGCGATCAGTTCACCCTGCTGGAGCCAAGGGGGCACCGGGGCATCTCACACGGGGATGTGGTGGATCTGAATCGGGAGAACATTCCCGGCTTCGACGTCCGGGAGTTCTATGTCTCCCTGGTAGCGGATCTGAAAAACAGAGGCTTTTGAGCGGAAAAAAGCGGAGCGTCACAGGGACGCTCCGCTTTCGTGTTCCGTGGTGTCTTTTATGGTGGGGGCCACCGGTTCCACAAGGGGATCCGCCGCCCCGCCATCCTCTGTGGTGTCATCTGCGGGGGAACAATAGGTTTTGTACAGCGCCACATGGTCGTAGATGGCCCGCCAGGAGCTGTAAGCGTCTGCCGTCACACAGATATAGCGTCTGCCGTCCGCTGTTTCGCCGCAGCTGGCGGCGCAGTTGCCGGACTCCACCACATAGCCGGTCTTGGCGCCGGTGACCTCAATGCCGCCGGTATCCTTGTCCTCGATCCGCCGCAGGAACCAATTGGAGAGGATCTGCCCCTCCGGGTGGTCCGCAGTGGGGAGAGTCTCATAGGTCCGGGCCCCCAGCACCTCCCGGCACAGGTCGTTGTCCATGGCCGCCTCCAGGATCACCGCCATGTCGGAGACCGTGCACTTGTGGGCCTCGTCATACAGTCCCACGCAGTTGGTGAAGTGGGCGGTGTCCGCGATGCCAAGCTCCTCCAGCTTTTCGTTCATCAGCGCCACGAACGCCTCCTGGGAGCCCGCCACATAAGTGGCCAGCCCCAGCGCCGCGTCCGCACCGGAGGAGAGGATGGTGCCGTAGAACAACTCACGCACCGGGACCGTTTCGTCAACCATCAGCCCCACCACGCTGCACCCGTTGACATAGCAGTAGTCGGTGATGTCGATGGTCATGGTGAAGGTGTCGTCCAGCTCCGCTTCTGTGATGTGCTCAGCGGCCACCAGAACCGTCAGGACCTTCGTCATGGAGGCGGGAGAGATCACAGTATCCGCGTTTTTCTCCGCCAGGACCGTCCGGGTGTCCAGGTCAACCAGGACCGCGCAGCGGCTGGGAAAGTCCTCTCCGGGCCGGACACGGCCCTGGCATAGGGCTCCAGCGCAGGGGCGCTGGCGACGGATGTCACCTGAAAGGGCCGTTCGGCCTTAACCATCTCCGGCGCAGGCTTTTCAATCAGCTGGGCTCCCACGGTCACCAGGCCTACACACAGAACGGCCAGCAGCCCGCAGGGCACCAGACGGCGAAGCAGCCGCCGCCGCTTTTCCCGCTGCTTCTTTCGGCGGGCCTCCGCCCGCTGGGCCCGCCGGGTGGCCCGCTCCTCGTCCGTGATAATGGGCTTGTACTCCTCGTCCATATCGGCGCTCCTATCTGAAAGGCGGGCCTGTCCGGCACCGCCGCAGTCTCGTACTCTTCATTATAACAGATGATGGAAGAAAATGCATCTCCTATTTTCCGGTTTGGCAGAGGGAATTTTATCCATCCGGCTTTTGACCCGTGAAAAACCGCTGTCAGGCCAAGTTGTTTTTGCATAGCCTGAGTGTAAGAACAACACTTGGAGGGGAGCGTATGGCTCAAGTTACCCATTTTTTCGCAGGCGCTAACAGCGGTGACGGCTTCCAGAACCTGTTTTCGGAGATCGTGGACCTGGAAGACACCTATGATCTGATGGTTTTGAAAGGCGGCCCCGGCGTGGGCAAGGCCACCTTCATGCGGGAGATCGGCCGAAGCATGGAGGAGGCCGGCACACCGGTGGAGTACTTATGGTGTTCCGGCGACCCGGATTCCCTGGACGGCGTGGTGCTGCCGGAGCTCCGCTGCGCCGTGGTGGATGGTACGTCGCCCCATGGCATGGCACCATTAGGACACCCTGTGAAAAAATCAGGATTTGCAAGGGGTTGCGGGATCGACTTTTGGACGGCACCAGCACCGGGTACGGTTACTTGGGACACTTTTATGGGACAGGCATTCAAAAATAGGCGTAACTGCTTAAAAAAATTAACCCGCTACGGCTCGTAACGAGTTGATCATCAAACCACGCCCCGGGTAAGGGCACGCTACATCGGAGGTCGGATTCGAACCCACACCGTCATGTACATAACGGATTTTGAGTCCGCTACATCTAACATTTCCATATGGACAGCTTAAAAGTGAATTTACACGGATTGTAAAGGGGAGTACGCCGGGCCGTGTTCCCTTGACCTTATCTATTGGGAGGAGAAAAGATGGTTGCAGGACACTTGCAGCAGAAAAAAGGTTATTGGTATATGGTACTCAATTTGCATGACGAGGCCGGGAGACGAAAGACGAAGTGGATCGCCACCCATCTCCCGGTGCCGGGCAATCGAAAGCGGGCGGAGGAAATGCTCTTTCAGATCCGACATCAGTATGCGGATTCCGGGGAGGACAGCGGGTTGCTGTTTGCGGACTATATGCTCCAGTGGCTGGGGACCATGAGGGCAAAAGTGTCCCCAACGACCTATACCGGCTATCAAAATCTGGTAAAAAACAGCATCTTCCCCTACTTTCGGGAGCGACACATTACGCTGACCGGGCTGCGCCCGTCAGACTTACAGGGATACTACGACTACCTCCTGGCGTCCGGGGTATCCGGTAATACCGCCCTACACCATCACGCCAATATCCACAAGGCGCTGAAAGACGCGGTGCGGCTGGACTTGGTGGATCGGAATATAGCCGACCTCGTGGAGCGGCCGAAGAAAACACCCTATATCCCGCGGTATTACTCACTGGGAGAGGCAAATGAACTGCTGGACAAGCTCCGGGGCCACTGGCTCTGGTTGCCCGTAATGCTGTGCCTGTTCTACGGCCTGCGCCGCAGCGAGGTGCTAGGGATTCAATGGCGGAGCGTTGATTTGTCCGTGGGCACCATCCAGATCCAGCATACCAGGGTTTATCAGGAGGTGAACGGCCGAAAGGTCTCCGTGGGGAGGGACACCATGAAGCAGAAAGCCAGCTGCCGTACGCTTCCCATGCCGGAGGAGATCGCCGCCATTTTGCAGGAGGAAAAACGAAACCGCTACGGGGAGGGAACTCCGCCGCCGGAGAACTACCTCTGCCTGAATCCGGAGGGAGAGCCTATCGCGTCCAACTACCTCAATCAAAGCTTCAAGCAGTTTCTCCGGGATCACGGCCTGCGGGAGATCCGCCTGCATGACCTCCGGCACACCTGCGCCTCCCTCCTGATCCAGAAGCGGACGCCCCTGATTGAGGTGCAGCAATGGCTGGGACACAGTACGCTGTCCACAACGGCAGACCTGTATGCCCACCTGGAATATGAGACAAAACTGGCCAGCGCACAGACGCTGAAAAAAATTTAGCTGGAGGAATATGCCATGACGATTCATGGGATTTTGAAAAGCCTGTCGGCGAAGGAGCTGGCACTCACCAAACGGTATTACGAGAGCATCCAGCGCTTTGAAGTCCAGCCCAGCGATACCTATGAATTTGATGCGGAATTCCCCGCCGAAGACGGGGAGCGCATCATCGCGGAGATCACGTTGGACGAAAACGCGGAGATAGAGGATCTGTATTGTACCTGCGGCGCTGGAAACCTGTGTGTTCACCTTGCGGCAATGATGTTTGATATGGTCGAGAGGGATACCATCCGTCTGTCGGAACAGGAGAACAAATAAACCAATTGCAAAGAGTTAAGTCGAGAAAAATCATATTTCAACATATTTTTCTTGACTTAACTGCAAATCAAAGATATGCTGTACTCGTGAGGTGAGGAATGTGAAGCGCAAGATCGAGGAACAGCTGCTTGCCTGGAAACAAAAGACTTCCGACCGTTTGCCGCTGATCGTCAACGGCGCCCGGCAGGTGGGAAAGACTTATATCCTCCGCAAGTTCGGAGAGGAGCAGTTCAGCAACGTTGTCTATATCAATCTGGAGACGAATCTGACGGTGGCCTCCTATTTTGATGAGAATATCCAGCCGGAGCGCCTGCTGCGGTATCTGGAGGCTTCCACCGGCGAGCACATTATCCCCGGTGAAACGCTGATTATCTTCGATGAGATCCAGTCCTGTGAGCGGGCGCTGACGGCGCTGAAATACTTCTGCGAGGAGACGCCTGAATTTCGTGTTGCCGCTGCGGGCAGCCTGCTGGGCGTGGCCATCAACCGGCAGAAATATTCTTTCCCGGTAGGCAAGGTGGAGACCATCACCCTCTATCCGCTGGATTTCGAGGAATATCTCTGGGCCAGGGGCAAGGAATTCCTCTGCAGGGAAATCCGGGCCTCCTATGAGTCCATGGAGCCACTGCCAGACGCACTGCATCAGGAGGCTGTCGAGCTGTATCGGGAGTATCTGCTCATCGGCGGTATGCCGGCCTGCATCAATGCCTTTTTGAAACGAGGGAGCTTTCTGGATGTGCCGCTGGTGCAAAGTGAGATTTTGGACAACTACATTGCGGATATGGCCAAATACGCCAGCAACGCCGACAGCATGAAGATCCGAGCCTGCTACAATTCCATTCCGGCGCAGCTGGCCAAGGACAACAAGAAGTTCCAATACAAGGTGGTGCAGAAGGGCGGCAGCGCCACGCTGTTCGGGGCCTCTATCGAGTGGCTGAATCTGGCGGGCGTGGTGCTGAAATGCCAGCGCATCAATCAGGCCTTTGAACCCATTGCTGTCTACGCAGACCTCTCCGCCTTCAAACTTTACATGGGCGATGTGGGGCTGCTGACGATGAAATCCGGGATCTCTCAGCAGACGGTGCTCTCCGGTGAAGGGAATACCTTCATGGGGGCTCTTACCGAGAACTATGTGGCTCAGCAACTGGCCGCCAAGGGGTATGATCTGTACTATTGGGAGAGCAGCAGCACCGCGGAGCTGGATTTTGTGCTGCAGAAGGGCAGTCAGATCATTGGTGTTGAGGTCAAAAAAGGAGAGCACGTCCGCTCCCGCAGCCTCAGCGTCTTTGTGAGCAACTATAAGCCTGCCTACTCCATCCGGCTGTCGCTGAAGAACTTTGGAGAGAAGGATGGATTGAAGGCCATTCCTCTATATGCGGTATTTTGTGTTTGAAGATGCTGCGTGGAAAAGTGAAGTAATTTACAGATAACAAGATCGACTGTATTTTGATTATTTGTGATGTTAAAATAGAAACATCAGTATAGAAAGGCCGGTGAGACATTTGGACGGTCCAGTCAAATCTATTTCGGAGTATATCTCTGCGGTAGAAGAAACCATCAAGCATGCGAAGTCAAGCGATTCCGTGGTGGTGTTCCGTGGGGAATCTAAGGTTTATGATACCCCATGCCAGCCCACTATTTTTCGGACGCAACTCTCCAAGTCAGATAAGTTCTTTGAAAAGAATCTGTTTGAGGAGATGTCTGCTAATCATCTGACAAACGGTAAAACCTACCTTGAAATTGCGATTGATGCGCAGCACGGCGGATTCCCAAGCAGATTATTGGATGTGACCTATAACTGCCTGGCTGCACTGTACTTTGCTGTGACCCCTTACTATACCAAGGAAGAAACCAGCGGTGACAGCGAGGACGGTATGGTGTATATCTTCTTTTTGGAGGATTTGTATTGCCCCACCGGCAACAACATCAATGAGGCATATAATGCGTGCATCAACCATGAAGCAGATTGGTTTAGTGGCCAAGAATTGTTCCAGAAAAATCACAAATTGATTGACCACATCAAGAAGAACCCGCGTATCATAGCGCAGCAAGGAGCTTTCATCCTGTTTCAAGGCGAGCGGCTCAGTTCCTTCCCCAATTACCGCTATGAAGCAATTAAAATTGATAAGAATGCAAAGGTACAGCTGCGAAACGACCTACGCCTCTATTTCGGCATACACACAGGTTCCATTTATCCAGAGGAATTTAATCTTGTCAGCGAAATGATTCGGAAAAGTGAGCGGGTTTCTTCAGAGTCATTTTCTCTGGAAGGCGAAATGAACTTGATCTTCCACAACATCAAACGGTTGACAGAACATTATTTGGATACAATCGAACTGGCAGAGGAAACGGAGTATCAGAAGCTCGTTGAGGAAATCGAAGATGAGCTTATGGATTATCACCTGCGGATGAAAGCGTTTCTAGAAAACCAGAAACCCGAAAAATCCAAAGAGTGGGAGGACCAATTCAACAAGTTGATCGTTCAATTTGCCGATGAGGCGGAACTCCTGATGGATGGGCACCCAGAATTTAAAGTAAAGATTTGCCGAAATGAATTACAATTGTAATCCGGAAAATAGAAAGCTTCAATAGAGAGAAAGGTGGAGCGTATGCAACAGATAACCAACAAAGATTATGACATGGTATCTGAATTGATCCGAGATTTTCTGGAGGAAATGGAATTCGCCCCATTTGGAGAGCTTCCAACCGCCAAAAATATTGTGAAGGAACTAAAACGCTGCAAGTATTTTGAAAACGGAATCACCGCACAGCAGTTGGGATGTGCGGAAGAAAGTACGCAGGCTGTTTTTATTTATTTTGATGAAAGCAAGCCAGTTGAGGAACAGTTTAAGCGCATTATGGGGAACCCGCAGGAAGCCGGCTCGCCTGTGGAATGTTATTTTGTGATCTTTGTGAAAACCATAGAAGCAAAGCAGAAGGTGGAAGCCTTAAAAGCAGGCATCATGTCCCAGGCCAAGGAGTGGTTGAGGAATCGAAAAGAGGGATCCCAAAAATCAAAAATACGCTTTTGCACGCTGCACGCTCCTATGGGGGCAGAAAAAAACTTTTCCGTTACAATTAAAAGCAGAATCCGTGCCTTGGAGTATTGCCCTGAGACAGTAAATGCGGCTAAGATTAGCTCCCGTGTGTATGTGGCGAAACTCTTTGATATTGTTGCCCTCTATAACCATATAGGGACGGAACTGTTTGCACGCAATGTCCGATACCACATAGCGGACGCTTTAAATGTAGAATCGGAGATTCAAGAAACATTGGAGGCCTATCCGGAGGACTTTTTCAATTCCAATAACGGCGTTGCGATTCAACTTAAAAAGCGCGAGGATCTGGATACAAGAGATGAATACGCCGTCCAGCTGAACTACTCCCAAAGGGGAGAGCTTTCCATCATAAATGGTGCACAGACGATTTCGGCGGCAGCAGACTTCTTTTTCCAACAGGCGGCCGAAGAAAATACAAAGAGATTTATTGAGAGAGCCAAAAGGAATGCATGGGTCTTATTACGTGTTTTTTATCCTGAAAACAGTGCCTGCAAAGACTGCGGGGCTATGTTTGACAGAATCAGCATCTCATTGAACCGACAAAAACCGATCAGTCCTATGGATATTGGATACACCTGCCCGGCAGTGAACCAGATCAATGCGCTGTATAAGCAAAATAGAAATAACCCATATTATTTCAAGCTCTTGAAACGCGGCCAAGATGATCTGGGCCGATTCCAATATCAACTTGCGGATTTTGGGCGCATGGTGAAGGCTTATTATTACAATGAACCTTCAAAGGCGCGGTCTGACACGACTCAGAATATTATCCGATACAATGAGTTCTCCGATGATTCCAGTGAATCTGAAAACAAGATGGACACCATATATGCTCCTTTTGGAGATTATTCCACGCAGGAAGAGAAGGAAAAGCTCTTTATGACGTGGTACAGCCCAATGAACTTCGCCATTGAAATTGCCAGGATTTATAGTCAAATGGAGAAGCAGTGTCGCAAAGATAGCGACTGTGAGGCGAACAAACTGGCGGTACTTGGAAACGGAAAGTATTTTTTTGTGGCCTATGTGGTCAATATGCTGAATCGCACTGCTGACAGTGCAGCTCCAAGCCCTTCCTTCGAGAATTTCCATTGTGACGCTGACAAGGTAAAATCTGTGGAAGACCGCGTGGCCAAGCTTGTTTTGCAATATGCAGATCTGGCGGCCCAATTTGCTAAAAAATATCTGAACACCGCAGATCCGGAGCGGAACACACTGAATTCAAATGACTTTAAAACCCAAACTCTTTATGAAAAATGGTGTGCGTACGCAAAGGTAGACGCCGATGTTCTGGCCTGGAATGCAGCCATGAAAGCGGCGCTTGATCCGGATGGTGGCAATGAATATGAGACCCTATAATACATAAAAGGAATCTCTTTTCGTAAAGCGCCGTGCGATACACACTTGTTGACAGCTATATACATTTCGCCAAAAAGCATCTAAAAAAGCAGGTGTACGCTCTTGTACATCTGCTTTTTCATATCCTAAGCTAATCGTTCATAGAATTCCCTGGAGGCGATTTTATGAAAGACCCTACCTTTATCCTAACGGAACAGCATCCACCCAAAGATCCGATCCTTACCAGCATCCTGATCCAAAAAGTCATCACTGCCTGGCTTACAAAAGAACTCACCAAATGATCCCTGCGCTGCGTTTTTGCGGCGCAGGGATTTCAAATAATTTCTTGCCGCATAGCTGCTCTCAGTGTTAAGATGTAACTGAGCAGTTACGCCTTTTAGGAGGTGTGACATATTCTTTGTGCGATCTATACACGACTGAGTAAGGAGGACGAAGACAAACAGCAAAAGGAATCCGAGAGTATCCAGAACCAGAAGTCCCTGCTGATCCACTACGCCGTGGAGCGGGGATGGGACATCTACCATATCTACTGCGACGAGGACTACTCCGGTGCCGACAGCCTGCGGCCTGACTTCAACCGGATGATCCAGGCGGCCCAGGAGAAGAAGTTTCAAATCATCCTCTGCAAGAGCCAGTCCCGGTTCACCCGGGACATGGAACTGGTGGAGAAGTACATCCATGGCCTGTTTCCCCTTTGGGGCATACGGTTCATCGCCGTGGCCGACAACGCCGACACGGAGATAAAAGGCAACAAAAAAGCCCGCCAGATCAACGGACTTATAAACGAGTGGTATCTGGAGGACCTGTCGGAAAACATCCGCATGGTCTTTGACATGAAGCGGCGGCAGGGGCAGTACATCGGCGGATTTCCCATCTACGGCTACCGGAAGGACCCGGACAACAAGGGCCATCTCCTGGTGGACCCGGAGGCGGCGGAGGTGGTGCGGCAGATCTTCTGCTGGTCTCTGGAGGGCCACGGCAAGCAGAGCATCGCCCACATGCTCAACGACCTGGGGGTGGTCAATCCCACCCGGTACAAGGCGGAGCGGGGCTGGGACAGCAACCACTTCTGCAAGCAGGATTTTGGGCTCTGGAACAAGAACACCGTATGGCGAATCCTCCGCAACGAGATCTACACCGGTGTCATGGTGCAAGGACGGACCAAAAAGGCCAGCTACAAATCCAAGGCCATCATCGTCATGCCTCGGGACCGCTGGTTCCGGGTGGAGGGCACCCATGAGGCCATCATCGACAGGGAAACCTTTGAAACTGTCCAGCGAAATCTGGACATCCGTTCTCGGGAGGACGGCACCGGTATGGTGCATCCCCTGGCAGGTCTTGTAAAATGTATGGACTGCGGCAGCACCATGAGTAAGACCTCCAATGGAAAAAAGGGAAAAGCACAGGTGTATTATCTGCGCTGTAAGCTTTACGCCGACAGCGGGACAAAGAAGTTGTGTACCCGCCACTCCATCCGGCTAGAGTGGAGATCGGAAGAGCGTCGTGTAGGGAAAGAGTGTAGATCTCGGTG